>Ga0335074_10002390_pt1 | contig 25552 bp, 25 predicted proteins | sample Lox_Sample_23_FD_206715 | JGI IMG/M metagenome (GOLD analysis project Ga0335074, IMG submission 206715) | Soil microbial communities from Loxahatchee National Wildlife Refuge, Florida, United States - Lox_Sample_2.3 | ecosystem: Environmental > Terrestrial > Soil > Wetlands | place: USA... | reverse complement strand
TGGGTCGGCGCGTGTGCGTTTACGGCACTCCTGTTCCTGGGATTCACGGGCGGCTTGTGGCAGCTCCTGCGACTGCGTCGCGAGACACTCTGGCGCTTGCGACTGACACGCGTTGCGGCGGCGCTCGCGATGGCCGCCGGCATGCTCGGCGGGCGTGTGCGCCCGCTCGTCCTCTGGCAGCCACTCTCCGAAGGTACTGCGCTCACGGGCCGGCTGGTCGCTCTCACCCTGACCGCGCTCGCGTGTGGCGCGCTGGCGGTCACGCAGGTCGTCGCGATCTATCGAGGCAAGCTCGGCGAGCACCTCAAGCGCAACGCGCGCGAGTTGAAAGAGCTCAATGCTCGCCTGCAGCACATCGCCACGCACGATGCGCTGACGGGTCTGCCCAATCGGCACTTGCTGAAGGAGCGCCTGGCCAAGGCGCTCTCCAGCACAGAGCACCCCGGGAGAACGATCGCCGTCGCCATGCTCGATCTCGACCGCTTCAGCGCCCTCAATCATTCGCTCGGCCACGGGGTCGGCGATCGGTTGCTCGCCGAGATCGCCCAGCGCCTGGAGTCGGCCGTCTCGAACGATCACACGCTCGCGCGTGTGGGCGGCGACGAGTTCGCCGTTCTCATCGACCACGTCGCCGCACGTCTCGAGGCGCAGACCGTGACCAGCGCGATCCTCGCCACGCTGGCGCGGCCGATCTACGTCAACGGCGAGGAGGTGCGCGTGCGGCCGAGCATCGGCGTCAGCGTGTGGCCGGATGACGCCCGCCGCGCCGACGATCTGCTCGCGCACGCCGAAGCTGCGATGCGGGGCGTCAAGCAACGGGGCGGCTGCGAAGTCTCGTTCTTCAAGGCGGGCATGTCCGACTCGATGCAGGAGCGTCTCGCCCTCGAGAACGATCTGCGGCGCGCGCTCACCGCGGGGGAGTTCGAGCTGCACTACCAGCCGCAGCTGTCCAGCAGAACCGGCAGGATCCTCGCGATCGAGGCTCTCCTTCGCTGGCGCCACCCCACGAAAGGGCTCATCACGCCGAACTCGTTCATCCCGCTCGCGGAGGAGACCGGCCTCATCGTCGCGCTGGATGAATGGGCGCTGCACGAGATGTGCCGGCAGACGCGCTCGTGGCAGGTCGGTACGGGAACAAACCTGCGGGTAGGCGTGAATCTCTCGGCCGCGCAATTCCGCCGTCAGAACATCCTGCACGTGATCCGGACGGCGCTCGATGCGGCCCATCTCGATGCGAGCGCCCTCGAAATCGAGCTCACCGAGAGCACCCTGATGACCAATCTCGAGGAATCCGCGGCCGCGCTGAAGGAGCTGCGCGCGATGGGCATCAGCATCGCGATCGATGACTTTGGAACGGGCTATTCGAGCCTCAGCTATCTGCGACGGCTGCCGATCGATAAGCTCAAGATCGACCGCAGCTTCGTACGAGACATCACGAGCAGCCGCACGGACGAGCTCATCGTCCGCGCCATCATCTCCCTCGCACACAGCGTGGGGCTGCAGGTGGTCGCGGAGGGTGTCGAGACGGCCGAACAGCTCGAGTTCATTCGCTCGCTCGAGTGCGACCAGTGGCAGGGCTATTACTGCTGCCAGCCGCAACCCGCCGCGAGCATCGAGGAGATGCTCATGGAGCGCAACACGACACGAACGGGCGTCATGGCCGCGCTCGCCAGAGCCTCCCGCAGACGCACGTCGTGATGCAGAAGGGCCCCCCTCGGCCGGCAGCCTCCTCGAGTTCCTCGACGTGCAACACTTTTCGTTCCCGAGGATACGCCCGCGACCGAGCGCCGCTTGACTTCAGCGTGCGCGCGCGGGGATGCTGCGCAGGCCGCCCCGCAACGGGACGGCCTGCACGAGAGGGAGCGCCGAGGTCATGCGTATTCGCGTCGTTGGTTTGAGTCTGTCGCTGCCGCTCATGGTCGCGGCCGTCCTGGCGCAAGCGCCCCCCGCCGGCGCACCGGGAAGACCGCGCGCCGCCTCGAGATTCCCGCCCAACGCGAGCACCTTCGTCGTGCGATTCAAGGTCAAGCCGGGGCAGAACGCGGCGTTCGAGCGGGTATTCCGGGATATGGAGATCAAGGTCGGCCAGAACGAGCCCGGCAATCTCTCTTACGATCTGTACCGCACGGAGCAGCCGCAGACGTACGTGATCGTGGAGCGGTACAAGGATCCGGCGGCCGTCGCGGCGCACGGCCGGGACGCGGCTGGCCTGATGACTCAGCTGCGCGACCTGCTCGATGGACCGCCGAGCTTCCAGGCGCTGACCCTCGTCAGCTCGAAGTAGCCGCCGCTCGAATCGCCTCCGCCGCAACCGCCGCTGCCTGCTCCGAGCCTTCGGACCCGGCGCGGCCTTGATCGGCCGGAACCTTGATGTCCGGCTCCACGCCCACGCCCTCCCAATCCGTGTGGGTCTGCTCGTAGACGTTCTCCGTTCACTCTGCAGTTCGAGTGCGGGCGATGTCGATCACTTTGCTCTCGTTGACGGGTGCGTTGCCGAGCGCGCACAGCTCGCGAAACGTCAAGCCGGCGAGCGTGCCGAACGGACTGCCGATGCCCACCCCCCGTGCAAGCTCGAGCGCATACTGCACGTCCTTCACGCGCAGCTGTGGCGTGAACAGGATGTCCCGCTCGTGGTGCCCGTCGACGATGCGCCGGGCGTTGCGAACCACCTGCGGGCTCGCCGCCTGACCGGTCGCGAGGGCGTCGGCAACCGTCGCCAGGTCCAAACCGACCCGCTCCGCGATCGCCATCATCTCTGCGGCGGAGGCGATCTGCACCGCCCCGAGCATGTTCACGAGCAATTTATAGGCCGTGCCTGTACCCGGCGGACCGAACCGGATCGTCCGGCACGCAAGCCGCGCAAGGACCGGTTCTGCCGCCGTGAGATCCGCGGACTCGGCGCCAACGAGCAGCGTCAGCTCGCCACGCTCGGCCATTTCCGCGAGTCCGGTGACGGGCGCGTCGATGTAGCGCAGTCCGCGACTTCGCGCGATCGCGCACAGCTCGAGCACCCACCCGTGCGAGAGCGTCGAGCACTCGATCGCCAGTGCACGCGGAGCGAGATTCCCCTCCAGGGCACCATCGGGCCCGAGCCACATCGCCCGCGATGCGCACTCGTCGGCGACCATCGACAGCACGACATCGGCGCTCATGCAGGCCTCGCGTGCCGTCGCGAAGCGACGTGCGCCTCGAGCGATGAGGGGATCGGCCCGCGAGGCTGTTCGATTGAACACGTGCAGGCGATCGCTCGATTCGAGCAGCCCGTCCGACTCGAGCAGCCGGGTGGCCATCGCAAGACCCATCCGGCCCAATCCGAGAAATGCCACCGTCGCCATGGCCATCAGCCACGGTTGATCAGCTGCCGGCAGCGCTCCGTGAACCGCTGCTGCTCGCCGTGCGAGTCGAGATCCGCCGCCAGCTGCGCGAGGAGCTCCTCCGCGGTCGTCGCTCGCGCGACGGCTCGCTTGACGAGAACTCTCGCGACGGGGCCGATGTACGTGGAGAGCTCGGCCTCGATCTCGTGGATGAGCGCCGGCTGGAGGGGCGCGGGCGTCCGCTCGTGAGCGTCGGCGCGCGCCGGCCCGGAGGTGCCGTCCGGGCTCGAGGGTCGCTCGGGCGCCCCCCGGGACAACGTGACGCGCAAGTGCGTGCACAGCTTCGCGTAATGCGACTCGCGCGGGGGTGGGAAGGCATCGAGCCAGTGCTGCGCGCTCAGGAAATACTCGAGGCTCTTCGACGGCAGCACATCCTCGATCCGAAACGGCAGAATCCGCAGCCGCTTGTGCACGGCCCGCTCCACCTCGCGACGCACCTGGGGAGAGTCGTTGCTCTGCGCAGAGAAGACGAGCACCATCACCTGCGCGTTCGAGATCGCATCGATGATCTCCGCCGCCCAATCCGCCGAGGGCGACACGTCGCGCGGTGCCACCCAGCAGCTGATTCCCTGCGCCTCCACCTGCGCGACGAGCTCGAGCGCGCAATCCCGGTCGGGCTGCGAGTAGCTGACGAAGACCTCGCCGGGCATGGCAGTCAGCGCTCGAGCAGCTTGAGGGCTTTGTCCAGACTCTTGCGCATGCGCTCGAACGCGCGCCCGAGCTGCGCGATCTCGCCCCCGCCCGCTGGAAATGCGGCCACCGCGAGCTCACCGACGCTCAGGCGGTCCGCCGTCTGCGCCGCGCGCCGCAGCGGGCGCAGGACGAGCATGTACAGGATGAGATTGACCGCGCCCCAAAGCACCATCAGGACCGCCAGGAGCGAGGCCATGAGCATCCGAAAAGTCTCGCGGGCGCTCGCTTCGGCGCTCGCGAGCGGAACGGAGACCACCTGCGCTCCGACCACCTCGTTCGCTTGCCAGCCGAACCCGTTGTCGCTCCCGTAGCGCGCGAGGACCGTACGCGGCGCGGCCGCCGCAAGCCCGTGACAGGTGAGGCACTCGGCCGCGGCGCGTATCGGCCGGGCTCGGTACAGCGAGGGTCCCATCGGCGTGTCACGCTCGCCGCTCAGCTCGGCCGCCTTCGGGTCGTTTCTGAACCGCTGAATGATGTCTGCTTCCCAGTCGGACGCCCGGTCGCGCGGGTTCGTGGGGTTCAGCGTCGCTTCCTTGTACGTGTACTGTGGATGCCGCGCTCGCAGCGCCAAGAAGTTCTGGGTCGCTGCATAGAAGGGTACGCTTTGCGGCAGGAATTGCGTCTTCAGCCGCTCATCGAGCAGCGGCAGGATCTCGGTCGCGGTGTAGTCCCGAATGGCAAGGGCACTGTCCATCATGAGACCCGCCTCGGCGAGCACTTCGCGCCGCGCACTGGCCTCGAGGCTTCCTTCGGAGATCAAACCGGCAGCGACGAACGACAGGACGAAAGCGACCGCGAGCGCCGCGTTGATTTTGAGCAGGAGGCTCATGGGCTCATCGTTCTTGGTCGCGACCTGGGGACATTACTGCAACGGTGCCGGGCGGGCAACCCGATACCATACGCTATAGTGTCGGCGTGACGTCATCGAAGCCACATCTGACAGCCCGCGAGCTGCGGATCACGCTGCCGCGAGTATTTGCCGCGCTCCGGCGGTCCGATGCGATCATCCTCGGCCGTTGGCATGCACTCAGCGTGAGCCGCAAGGCCGATGGGAGCGAGGTGACGAACGCCGACCGCGCTGCCGAGCGAGCACTGCGCCGCCACTTGCGAGCGGCCTGGCCGCACGATGCGGTGCTCGGCGAGGAGTACGGTGGCCGCATTGCGCCGGTGGGCCGCACCTGGCTTCTCGATCCAATCGATGGCACCGCCGCGTACGTGCTCGGCGTCCCGATGTTCGGCACGCTCGTTTCGTTGGTGATCGATGGCGAGCCGGTCTTCGGTTGCATACACCTGCCGGTCTTGAAGGAGACAACGTACGCGGTGCGAGGTTTCGGCTGCTGGCTCGCACGCGAGGGGGCACCCCCGCGACGTGTGCGCGTGGCGGCCCCGCGTGCAATCTCGGCGGCGCAGGTCGGCTTCACCAGCATCGTCGAGAGCGACCTTGCGCGCCGGCCGGGCGCGTGGCGGCTCAGCAATCTGGCACGCAGTGTCGGGCGCCTGCGGCTCGTCGGCGATTGCGTGCAGTACGCGCTATTGTGCCGCGGCGTGCTCGATGCCGGAGTCGACTTTCGCATCAAGCCGTGGGACCTCGGTGCTCTCGTTCCTTGCGTCCTCGAGGCCGGCGGTTCTGTCGGCGACCTCCACGGCGCGACCGACCGCATCCTCGAGCTCCCGTCCTTCGTCGCCGCGAGCTGCTCGCGCCTGCGCCTCGCGGTCTGCCGCCAGCTCGGCGGACTGAAACCCGGTGAGCGCTCGGGCTGACCGCCGCCCTGGCGTCATGGCTGCGGCGGGCTCCTCTCACCGCGCCCCAGCGCGCGTTGCATCAGCACGGTGTCGACCCACTGCCCGAGCTTGAAGCCGACGCCACCCAAGGTGCCGGTCAAATGAAAGCCTAACCGCCGGTGCAGCGCGATCGAGGCCGCGTTGCGGCTGTCGCCGATCACGGCGAGCATCTGCCGCCACCGCCCTGCTTCGCAGCGCGCGATGAGCGATCGGAGCAGGGCGCTTCCAATACCCCGTCCGCCGAGACCGTGCGCAACGTACACGGAATCCTCGATCGTGTATCGATAGGCTGGTCGGGCTCGGTAAGGCGTCGCATAAGCGTATCCGACGATGCGGCCGCCGGACTGCGCCGCCAAGTAAGGCAGACCCAGGGCGAGCACCGACGCTCGCCTCGAGGCCATCTCCTCGATCGTCGGGGGCACCTCCTCGAACGTCGCGAGCCCGTGCAGCACATGATGTTCGTAGATGCTCCGGATGGTGGCCATGTCGCTGTCGCTCGCATCTCGGACGAGCAGATTCTCATCGGATGCACCCTTGTCCCGGCGCGATATCACGAAAAATTCCCGAGTGTATGCTCGCTCTTCACACTCATTGCCGGTTCACGAGCGAGCGGCCATGGCCAGCTCAGGTACAGAACGACGGATTGCGCGCTTCGTTGGCAAGTATTCGCCCGAGATGGTCGCCCCGATCAAGGCCGCTCGCGCCGCGATGCGATCCTTTTTCCCGCAGGGCTTCGAGCTCGTATACGACAATTACAATGCGCTCGTCTTCGGCTTCGCGCCGACCGAACGCGCCTCCGACGCCGTCGCGTCGATCGCCGCCTACCCGCGATGGATCACGCTGTTCTTCCTGCGTGGGGTGGATCTGCCCGATCCGGAGAACCTTCTCGAAGGCGATGGGAGCACGGTCCGAAGCATCCGCCTCGAGTCTCCCGGCGACTTGCAACTCCCCTCGGTCAAGGCACTGCTCGATCACGTCGTGGCGGCGCACGCGGGGGCGTTCGCCGCGGCACCACGCCTGATCACCGTCATCAAATCGATCTCCGCAAAGCAGCGGGCCCGCCGCCCCTCGTAGTCGAGGACAAACGAGAACGGTGCATCCCCGCGGCCCGCAGACACCCTACTGTGGTGTGTCGGGTTGCTCCGGTGGCTTGGGTCGGTTTTGATTGTCGCCCTTCGGCTGTCCGCCGCGATTCGGGGGGGCGCCCCCGGTGCCGCCCGGACCACCCGGTCGATTCGTGTTCGGGCGCGACCCTTGAGGGCTGCCCGACCCCTGAGGTTTGCTCGGGTGGGTTGGTGCCGCACCAGGACCAGCCGCGGGCGGTCGTCCACCGGGGCCCGGCCCATGCGCCGGCGGAGGCGGTCGTCCCCCGGGGCCGGGTCCATGCGCCGGCGGCGGCGGCGGTCGTCCCCCGGGTCCGGGCGCGTGCACCGGCGGTCTCGGCTGCGGTCGCCCCGGTCCGATCCCCGGGTGCGGCGGTCCTGGCGGCGGCCGTGGCGGTCCAATCGGCCGCGGCGGAGGGCGCGGTGGCAAGGGTCGATGCAGCCACACGTTTCGCTGGCCGTACCACGGCCGCCTCGCGTAATACCGATCCCAGTAGGTCCCGAGGCTGAACGTCACGACGCCGAGGCCCAGCCGCGGGCCGTAATTGAGGATGGGAACCAACTGGTTCTGATAGTCGAAGTAGAGATAACCGGCGTACATCCACCCGCGGTTCCCCTCCCAATCGACGTCGCACCAGCTCCAGTCATCGAGGCAGCCGTCGACATTGACGAACGTATTGGGAGGCACCGTCATGACCAGCGGGTATTCGCTGCTCGGGCCGGCACGCAGATGCACCTGCCCCTGTGTATAGGCTCCGGCGGCCAGGGCTGATGAGACCGAAGCGCAGGCGAGCAGAACCAACGATAGCGCGAGGCTTTTCATACGACCTCCCCGAACTTCTCGCGACCGCCCTATCGTACACCCAGCACACGCTCGATGCGCCGATCCGGCACCAGCCAGATGATCGCGACGACAGTGTAGATCACGATCGCGACGGTCGGCCAGCGCAGCGCCGTCGTGATCGCGACGGCGTACAGGAGCGGAGAGCCCTTGCCCTTCCAGTCGTGACGAACCGCCTCTCTCAGCAGTGAATCAGGACCCTGCGCCGCAATGATGCGCTGCTGCAGAATCCAATACGCGATGGCCGCCATCAGCAGCACGACGCCGTACACCGCCGCCGGTGCGGCGGCGGCATGTGAAAGGTCGAGCCATGCGGTCGTGACGGGAACGAGCGAAAGCCAGAACAACAGGTGCAGGTTCGCCCACAGAATGCCGCCTGTCACGGTCTCCGTCGTGTGCAACATATGGTGATGATTGTTCCAGTAGATGCCGAGATAGACGAAGCTCAGCACGTAGGCGACCACGGTCGGGATGACGGGCCCGAGCGCCGCGAAATCGTTGCCGCTCGGCGCCCTGAGATCGAGCACCATGATCGTGATGATGACGGCGATCACGCCGTCGCTGAATGCCTCGAGTCGGCTCGTTCCCATACGCCACCCCCGTTTGAGCGGCGGAGGCTAGCACATCAAACCTCGCCGACCGTCCAAAAACGCGCCCCGTTGCAAGGGCAGGCGCTGATGCATGACCATAGGCTCGCGCTCGCAGCCGACCACCTCATCGCTTGGCAGGCCGAACCATGAGATACGCACTCGGGTTGATCGTCGCACTCCTCCTCGGCGGCTGCAGCGTCTACGCGCCCGACGCCGGACACGAAGTCGTCCTGATCAAGAAGCCGTGGTTCCTCGGACACGGCGGAGTAGTCCCCGAGCCCGTGACGACGGGCCGCACGTGGGCCGCGTTCACGACGGAGGGCGTGGATGTGTCGTTGCAGCCGCAGCGATTCGAGGAGGATATGTCCGACACGATGTCCTCGGACGGCGTACCGCTCGGCTTTCATGCGGTGATCACGCTTCAAGTCGTTGACGCTGTGGCGCTCGTCAAAGATTTCGGTCCCAATTGGTATCAGAACAACGTCGAGCAGCAGTTCATGCAGGACATTCGACAGTCGGTGCGCCAGCATGCGATGAACGAAGTCGCGATCAACCCGACGGCGGTCGATGCGATCGATGAGGAAGTGCGCAGCAAGCTCGAGAGCTTCTTCACGACGAGCCACATTCCGGTCCGCATCCTCACGATGACGGTCGGTCGAGCGATACCGCCCGATGCGATCAAGGATCAGCGCATCCAGACGGCCGCCCAGGAGCAGCGGATTCAGACCGAGAAGGAAGTGACGCTCGCCGAGGAACAGCGCGCCAAGGCCGAAGCGGCGCGCGCGGTCGCGGATAACGCCTACCGGCAGGCGATTGGGCTGTCGCCGGAGCAGTTCGTCGAGCTGCAGCGCATCCAGATGCAGTTGCAGGTCTGCGGCCCCAACGGGAAGGCGAATTGCACCTTCATTCAGAACGGCGCGGCGACGCCCACCCTCGATGTGAGGCGCTAGGCGCGCTCGCCGCCGATGATCGCCAATGGGCTGATGCCGGCTGAGGGAGTCGAACCCCCGACCTACGCATTACGAATGCGCCGCTCTACCAACTGAGCTAAGCCGGCACCGACTCGCAAGCTCGCGCGAGGGCGGCGATTCTACAGGAAGCCCTCCGCCGCGGGGAGCCGCGCTTCAGGCGTGCGCCGCCTTCTTTCGCAGCTTGATCACGAGGTCGACGCCCGCCACCTCCATGCCGGGGGGTGGGGGCGGCAGGCGGCTGAACTGCACCTCGGGAGTCGGCAAATCGATGAGCCGTCCGCTATCGAGGTCGTGGAAATGGTAGTGCTCGCCCACGTTCGAATCGAACCACGCGCGCGCGCCGTCGACGCACAGCTGACGAATGAGTCCGCGCGCGGCGAAGAGGTTCAACGTGTTGTAGACCGTCGCCTTGGACACCCGGGCACCCGTGGCGCGGAGATTGGCGAGGATCTGTTCTGCCGACAGGTGCTGCGGAGCAGAAAGCAACAACGCGGCGATCTGCAAACGCTGAGCGGTGGGGCGGATGCCGAAATCGCACAGACGCTGCGCGCAGAGCGCGTTGGCGTCAGGCACGAGCGGAAGTTGCTCCATAACGTTTGATTATAACCAAGCCGATGCTCAGCTCCAAAATGGCCTGGTCTCCGAGGTGATCGCGCCTTTCGAGATCGCTGCGGCGCCGTGTGGCCGTGACGCTTGCCCGGCGCCGGCCCGCTCACTCCGACTTTGCATCCGCGAGCCGGCGACGCAGCTCGCGCGGCAGCGCGAAGATCACGTGCTCCTCGCGACCGCTGATTTCCTCGGCAGTCTTACCGCCCCAGGAGCGCAGGCGCTCGACGACCTGCTGCACGAGAAGCTCCGGAGCGGAGGCTCCGGCGGTCACCCCGACGACCTGCTTGCCATCGATCCATGCGCGGTGAAGCTCATCGGGGCCATCGACGAGATACCCCGGCACGCCGCTGCGCTCGGCGAGCTCGCGCAGGCGATTGGAGTTCGAGCTCATCTTCGAGCCGACGACGATCAGCGCCTCGCACCGCTCGAGAAGCTTCTTCACCGCGTCCTGCCGATTCTGCGTGGCGTAGCAGATATCTTCCTTGCGAGGCGTCGCGAGGCCCGGGAAGCGCTGGCGGAGGACCTCGACGATTTCCGCCGTATCGTCCATCGAGAGCGTCGTCTGCGTGACGAAGGCGAGCCGGGACGCATCGCGCACGGTGAGCCGCCGCGCCTCGGCGGCGCTTTGCACGAGGTACATGTGGCCACCGAAGGAGGTATCGAACCGCCCGAGCGTGCCCTCCACCTCCGGGTGCCCGGCGTGCCCGATGAGGATCACGTCGCGTCCTTCCCGCGCGTAGCGCTGCACCTCCATATGCACCTTGGTCACGAGCGGACAGGTGGCATCGAAGATCCCCAGCTGCCGTTCGCGCGCCGTCCGCTCGACGGCGCTCGACACTCCGTGGGCCGAGAAGATGACCGTCGCGCCATCGGGCACCTCGGCGAGCTCCTCGACGAACACGGCGCCGAGTCCGCGCAGCCGATCGACGACGTAGCGGTTGTGCACCACCTCGTGGCGCACGTAGATCGGGGCCCCGAACAGCTCGAGCGCACGCTCGACGATATCGATCGCCCGATCGACGCCTGCACAGAACCCGCGCGGATTGGCCAACAGAATCTGCATCATGAGCTCCTGCGTCGACCCCCGAACCAGGCATCGAGGAGCATCAGAATGGCTCCCACGGTAATGGCCGAGTCGGCGACGTTGAACGCCGGGAAGTAAGCATCCTTCCAGTGAACGGCGACGAAATCAATGACGTGGCCGATACGCACGCGATCGATGAGGTTGCCGAGGGCACCTGCCAGGATCAGCGACAAGCTGAAGGCGAGCAGGGGCTGCCTGCGGCTGTCGAGCCTCGAGAGCCACACCACGAGGGCCGCGCCGACCATCACGGCGAGCCCCGTGAACAGCCAGCGCTGCCACCCCGAGGCGTCCGCCAGCAGGCTGAAGGCGGCGCCGGGGTTGAAGCGCAGCGTGATGCTGAGGACCGGCAGCAGCGCCTGAGTGTCGCCATAAGTGAAATGGTGCGCGATCCACAGCTTCGAGAGCTGATCGAGCGCAACGACGACCGCCGTCACCAGGAGCCAGGGCCACGCGCGCGTCACGCAAACCTCCTGTGCTCGCCTGCGCCCGTCACGTTCTCGACACAGCGGCTGCAGAGCTCGGGGTGCTCGGGATGAGCGCCCACGTCCGGACGGCGCTGCCAGCAGCGCACACACTTGGGAGCCTCCGTGGGCTTCACCGCAATCCACACCCCTTCCCGTGCGGCATCCGCGGCCGGCACCGCCCCGGAGGGCGGCTCCGAGACGCGATGCACGCGCGCGGCCGAGGTGATGAGGAAGAAGCGCAGCTCGTCCTCGAGCGCGCTGAAGCGCGCGTACTCCGCAGGCACGCAATAGATGTCGGCCTCCGCGTCGAGCGGCGCGCCGATGGCGCCGGCTTCCCGCAGCTTCTCGAGCTCACGCAGCACGCCGCGCCGCAGCTCGATCAGGGCCGGCCAGTCGATCGCATGGGCCGACGGCTCGGGCGCCTCGTACCACATCGAGAGAAACACGGACTCGCCGCGCTGCCCCGGCAGGTGGCGCCAGATCTCCTCCGCCGTGAACGACACAAGCGGCGCGATCCAGCGCACCGTGCTCTCGGCGATGTGATAGAGCGCGGTCTGGGCCGAACGCCGCGGGAGGCTATCCGCAGGTGTCGTGTAGAGTCGATCGCGCACGACATCCAGGTAGAAGGCGCTCAGATCGACGATGCAGAAATTATGCACCTTGTGATAGATCAAGTGAAAAGCGTAGTCCCGGTAGGCCTCGATGATCTCGGACTGCAGCTCCCGCGCACGCGCGAGCGCCCAGCCGTCGAGCGCGACCATCTGCGCCGGATGCACGGCGTGGCGCTCGGGATCGAAGCCGTGCAGATTTCCGAGCAGGAACCGCACGGTGTTGCGAATCTTCCGGTACGACTCGGCCACGCGCTGCAGGATCGCATCCGATACGGAGAGCTCGTTCGCGTAATCCGTCGCGGCGACCCACAGGCGCAGCACATCGGCCCCGAGCGTGTCCACGACCTTCTGCGGCGCGACGACGTTGCCGCGGGACTTGGACATCTTGTGTCCGGCCTCATCGACCGTGAAGCCGTGCGTGAGCACGGCTCGATACGGGGCGCGCTCGTAGAGCGCCTCGGACATGAGGATCGAGCTGTGAAACCAGCCGCGGTGCTGGTCGGACCCCTCGAGGTACAGGTCGGCCGGTGCCGGTAAGGCGAGCTCGGGGCGCAGCGTCCCGACGCACTCGAACGAGAGCCCCGAGTCGGCCCAGACATCCATCACATCGGTGAGCTTGCGATAGTGTGCCGCATCGGCTCCGAGCAGCTCGACCGGATCGAGCCTGAACCAGGCCTCGATACCGTCGCGCTCCACGCGGTCGGCCACGGTCTCGAGGAAATCGAGCGCGCGTGGATGCGGCTCGCCCGTGTGCTGGTGGACGAAGAGTGTGATCGGCACGCCCCAGGTGCGCTGCCGCGAGATGCACCAGTCGGGACGATTCTCGATCATGCCGGTGATGCGCTGCTCGCCCCAGGCGGGGGTCCATTGCACGGCTTTGATGTCGCGCAGGGTGTGCTCGCGCAGGCGCTGCACCTCCATGCTGATGAACCATTGCGGCGTTGCGCGAAAGATGACCGGCGTCCGGTGCCGCCAGCAGTGCGGATAGCTGTGGCGGAAGGGCTCGTGATGCAGCAGCCGGCCGCGCTCGCGCAGCACATCGATGAGCAGCGTGTTCGCCTCGTGCACTGGCGCGCCCGCGACGATGGGTGTGTCGGGCAGAAAGCGCCCGTCGTCCCCCACGGGGTTGGTCACTGGGAGTCCGTAGCGCTGACCGACCGCGAAGTCCTCGTGACCATGACCCGGTGCCGTGTGAACGGCTCCCGTGCCGGCATCGAGCGTCACGTGCTCACCGAGCACGATCGGAACCGTGCGGTCCTGAAAGGGGTGCTGCAGCCTCATGCCTTCGAGGGTCTTGCCCTCGAATCGCTCGAGCACCCGACGCTCGGCCATCCGGAAGCGCTCGAGACACGCCTCGAGCAGCTCCGCCGCGAGGATCAGACGGTGCGTGGCGTGGTCGCGCACGGCCTCGACGAGCACATAGACGAAGCTGTCACGCAGCGCGACGGCCTGGTTCGCGGGCAGCGTCCAGGGCGTCGTCGTCCAGATGACCACATCGACGGGCGCGGGTCCGAGCGCTCCGCTCGGCAGTCCCACGCGACGCTCGAGATCGCGGTTGTCGGCGACTCGAAAAGCGACATCGACCGCCGGGGAGGTCCGCTCTTCGTACTCCACCTCCGCCTCGGCGAGCGCGGAGCGGCAGTCGGTGCACCAGTGCACCGGTTTGACGCCGCGGTAGACGTGGCCGCGGCGAATGATCCGACCCAGCGCACGAATCTCCTGCGCCTCGTACCGCGGGTCCATCGTGAGGTACGGATTTTCCCAGTCGCCGAGGACACCGAGCCGCTTGAAATCCCGGCGCTGCAGATCGATCTGCTGAGCGGCGAACCCACGGCAGGCGGCGCGGAAGGCGGCGGCGTCGAGCTTCTGTCCGGGCCGGCCGTGCTTCTTCTCCACCTGCTGCTCGATCGGCAGACCGTGGCAATCCCAGCCGGGCACGTAGGGCGCATCGAAACCATCGAGCGTGCGGGCCTTGACGATCACGTCCTTCAGGATCTTGTTGAGCGCGTGGCCGAGATGGATCACCCCGTTCGCATACGGTGGGCCGTCGTGGAGCAGAAAGCGTGGGCGGCCGCGGCTCCAATCGCGAATCTTGCGATAGAGGTCCGCACGTTCCCACGCCTCGATCATGGCGGGCTCGCGCCGCGCGAGGTCCGCCTTCATGGGGAACTCGGTCCGCGGCAGATTGATGGTGCTCTTGTAATCGGAGCTTTTCATCCGCTAGGCCCGACTCTCGTTCAGCAATCTGCGGGCGGCGGCCGCATCCCGTCCGATCTGCGCGGTGAGCGCATCGAGCGATGCGAAGCGCTCCTCGTCGCGCAGCTTCGCGACGAACTCCACCGCGATCTCGCGGCCGTAGAGATCACCGTCGAAATCGAAGACGTGCGCCTCGAGCAGCGGCTCGCCGCCATTGACGGTCGGGCGCGTGCCGAGACTTGCGACCCCCGGCATCGGCTCGCAACCGACGCCGCGCACCCGCACGGCGAATATCCCTCCGAGCGCCGGCTTGCGGCGCTCGAGCCGCAGGTTGGCGGTCGCAAACCCCAGCCGTCGGCCGAGGTGCCGGCCCTCCACCACACGCCCGCTCATGCTGTATGGGCGTCCGAGCCAGCGCGCGGCGCGCGGCAAATCCCCACGCGCGAGCGCCTCGCGGATGCGACTGCTGCTCACGCGCACGCCATCGACCATGACCGGCGGCACAACGTCCACGGCGCAACCGAACCGCGCCCCCGCCGCCTGCAGCATCGGGGCCGTCGCCTCGCCGTTGCGCCCAAAGCGGAAATCATGCCCCACGACGACGACGGGCGCCCTGAGATCACCGAACAGCAGCTGCGCGAACTCCTCGCCCGTGAGGCCGCGAACGTTCTCGCAGAAGCGCAGCAGCCACACGTAATCGAGACGCGTGCGGCTCAAGAAGCGCCATCGCTCGCGCCAGGACATCAGGCGCGGCGGCGGATCGGCCGGCACCAGATGCTCGCGCGGCATCGGCTCGAACGTGAGCATCATCGTCGGCCGCTGCAGGCGCCTGCCGTGCTCGGCCAGTCGTTCGAGCAGCGCGACATGGCCGAGGTGAATGCCGTCGTACGTGCCGACCGTCACGACGCTCCCGCGCTCGCTTTCGCGCAGGTTCGCGAATCCCCGAATGAGCCTCATGAGCACAAAACCGGTTCCAACCGTCGCTTCCACGGTCCAAAACCGGAAAGTATAGGGAAAATCCGCACACCCGACCCGCGACCCGTCGCGCGGGACACGCGCCGGGCGGCGTTGACAACCTTGCGGGTGATCCGCACACTACCGCGCCTTTTTTCAGCGCACACCCCCGCGGAGAGCTCGTGGCCAACACGAAATCGGCCGAAAAAGCCGCTCGGCAAGCCGAGAAGCATCGCACCCGCAACCTCGCGTTGCGGTCGCGGCTGCGTACCGTCGTCCGCAAAGTGACCTCGGCCGTCGCCGCGGGAAACAAGCAGGCCGCGGAGACCAGCTATCGGGAAGCCGTACCCGTCATCGATTCCCTCGTCAACAAGCAGATCGTCCACCGCAACAAGGCGGCGCGACACAAGAGCCGTCTGGCGGCGCGTATCCGCGCGATGCACTAGCACGCCGGTGTCAGGCCGGCACCGGCGAGCGGGACCGCGAAGGTCGGCGTTCCGGCTTTGCCTCGACCGGCCGCTCCAGAAAGCGCATCACCGCGTCGCTCAGTTCCCGGGTGCCCTGCCCCGTTGCGGCGGAAATGAGGTGATGGGGTCCGCCGAACCGTAGCCGGCGCACGATCTCGCGTGCGCGCTGCTCGGCTTCCTCCGCGGGCAGCAGGTCGCGCTTGTTGAGCACGAGCCAGCGCGGTTTCGCCGCCAGCTCCTTGCTGAATCGCTTGAGCTCCGCAACGATCGCGCGGGCGTCTCGCACCGGATCCGCCGCCGGATCGAGCGGCGCGATGTCCACCACATGCAGCAGCAGGCGCGTCCGCTGCAGGTGCCGCAGGAAGCGCATGCCGAGGCCCGCACCCTCGGCGGCTCCCTCGATGAGCCCGGGGATGTCCGCCATCACGAAGCTGCGATGCTGACCCACCTCGACCACGCCGAGATGGGGATGCAGCGTCGTGAAGGGGTAATCGGCGACCTTCGGACGCGCCGCCGACACCGCGCGGATCAACGTGGACTTACCGGCGTTCGGCAATCCGAGGAGGCCCACGTCGGCAATGACCTTAAGCTCTAGCTCGAGCGTCCTCTTCTCGCCCGGTAGCCCGGACCCGAACTGTCGCGGGGCGCGGTTCGTGCTCGACTTGAAGCGGGTGTTGCCCCACCCGCCCTTGCCGCCCTGGACGACGAGCAGCGCCTCATCCACTTGTGTGAGGTCGCCCAGCTGTTCCCCGGTGTCCACGTCGCGCACGACCGTGCCGACGGGAATCGGTACGTAAAGATCGCCACCGGCGGCTCCCGTGCAGTTCCGGCCGGAACCCGGCTGACCCGACGGCGCCTTGAAGGTACGTTCGACCCTGAAGTCCGCGAGCGTATTGATGCCCGGGGCGGCCCGCAGATAGACGCTGCCGCCATGGCCGCCGTCGCCGCCGTCCGGACCGCCGTAGGGGACGAATTTCTCGCGTCGGAAGCTGACGCTGCCGCGACCGCCGTGACCCGCCTGCACCCGGATCCTGGCTTCGTCAACGAACCTCACACCGTTTCGGGCAGTACGCTCACGAAGAGGTGCTGTTCGGCCCCTTTCTTCTTGAACTCCACGCGTCCGGTCACTTTCGCGTACAGTGTATGATCGCTGCCGACGCCCACATTCTCGCCGGCGCGCATCGGTGTGCCGCGCTGGCGCACGAGAATATTGCCCGCCAACACGTGCTCCCCGCCGAAGCGCTTGACGCCCAGGCGTTTGGAATGGGAATCGCGGCCGTTTTTGGTGCTACCGCCCGCTTTTTTGTGTGCCATGTCCGCCGAATCCTCTATCAGGCGCGCCTCAGCCGGCGCGGATATCGGTCACCTTCACCTCGGTGAACATCTGCCGGTGACCCTTCTGCCGCAGATAGTGCTTGCGGCGCCGAAACTTGACGATCGAGACCTTCGCGCCGCGGCCATGGCGAACGACGGTCGCCAGAACCTTGCCGCCGTCGATGCGCGGACGGCCGAGCTTCACATCGGCACCCTCCCCAACCAGGAGCACCTCGCCGAACTCGACGGTAGCGCCCGGCTCGGCATCGAGCTTCTCGACCCGCAGGACCGCGTCTTTGGTCACGCGATACTGTTTTCCGCCGGTGGCGATGACCGCATACATGATGTGAGGACTCCAGCCGGGGCCGGTGCGGCCCCGCGCGAAAGGCCGCGCATTCTACTCAGCGGGGGTAGCAGGGTCAAACCGACGAATCCCCAAGTGCCTCACGGAGTTACGGCCCGTCCGACCCCACTCGGGGCTCATTCTCGGCTACGCTTCGGTTCATTACGATTTGTGATCGCAAAGACCCCTCGCCTGTCATGACGTTAGAGCAAATCCGCGCGCTCGTTCGCCACGACCTCGCGTCGGTGGACGAGGTCGTCCGCTGCCGCTTGAAGAGCTCGGTGGCGCTGATCGACCGCGTGGCCGAGCACATCATCTCCGGGGGCGGCAAGCGCCTGCGCCCGCTGCTCGTCGTCCTCGCCGGCCGCGCCTGCGGCAACAGTGGGCATGCACACGTGGAGGCCGCCGCGTTCATCGAGTTCGTCCATACCGCAACGCTCCTGCACGATGACGTGGTGGACAGCTCCTCGATGCGGCGGGGCCGCGACACCGCGAACGCCGTGTTTGGCAACCAGACGAGCGTGCTCGTCGGGGATTTCGTCTACTCGCGAGCCTTCCAGATGATGGCCTCGCTTCATTCCCAGCGCGTGATGGAGATCATGGCCGATGCGACGAATGTCATCGCGGAAGGCGAAGTGCTGCAGCTCATGAACGCTCACGACCCGGAGACGACCGAGCAGCGCTACCTCGACGTGATCTATCGCAAGACGGCGCGGCTCTTCGAGGCCGGGGCGGAGGTCGCCGCCGTCCTCTCCGGTGGCACGACGGAAATGCAGCGGACCCTCGCCCTCTACGGACGGCACCTCGGTACCGCATACCAGCTGGTCGACGACGTGCTCGACTTCCGCTCCAATCCGGCCGAGCGCGGCAAGAACCTCGGCGACGACCTCGCCGAGGGCAAGCCGACGCTGCCCCTGATCCATGCGCTGCGGCTCGCGAACGATCCCGATCGAGCGCTGCTGCGCACCGCCATCGAGAGCGGTGATCTCGCGCAGCTCGAGCCGATCATCGGATGCATCGAGTCGAGCGGCGGGCTCGAGTATGCGGCCGAGCTTGCGCGCGGCGAATCGCAGAAGGCGCTCGCCGCGCTCGAAAGGCTGCCCGAATCCGCCTACAAGAGTGGGCTGCAAGCGCTCGCGCGCTTTGCCGTGGAGCACACGATCTGATACGAGGGCCCGGGCGCGCGCATAAACTTCGCGCTGGGCGTTGCGTCCAAGCCCACGGTGACTGCAGGAGTCCCAAGATGTCCCGCCATGCCTACCTGATGATCCTCATCGCGTGCGCCGCCCTCTCGGGATGCTTCAATGCCTCTGAGAACAGCGACCGCAGCGGCGGCGGCAGCAGCGCACCGAGCTTCGGGAACGGAGATGTGACCGCCGGCAGCGGAGGCGCTCACACCTGGAATGGGTCCGTCGAGGTTCCCGACGGTGCGCAGGCGGGCAACGTGGGCACGGTGAACGGAAACATCCATGTCGGCGACAATGCGTCGGTGCAGCAGGGCCAGACCGTCAACGGCAGCATCAGCCTCGGCACGCGCTCCTCGGCTGACGCGTTGAACACGGTGAACGGGTCCATCTCCCTGCACGACGACGCGCGCGTGTCGCGCTCGGTGGTCACCGTGAACGGTGCGCTGACGCTCGAAAAAGGCGCGGCGGTCGGCGGCCTGCTCACGAACGTCAACGGAACGATCGAACTGAACTCGGCTCACGTAGGCGGTGGTATTCGCACCGCGAACGGCGACATCACCGTGCAAGGCCGGTCGCGAGTCGAAGGCGGGATCCTGGTCCAGAAGCCCTCGTCGGAGTGGTTCCAGCTCTCGCGCGAGCCGCGAATCGTCATCGGCCCCGGCGCTGTCGTCCAGGGGGACCTTCGTTTCGAGCGCAAGGTCGAGCTCTATGTGAGCGACGAGGCGAGGATCGGGCCGGTGATCGGCGCAACGCCGCTGCGATATTCGGGCGAGGCACCGCCCGCGGGGTAAGGGTCGATTGAGGGTCCGGGCCGCATCCAGTAAACTTCGCGCCCCACCTATCCGGGGTGTAGCTCAGCCTGGTAGAGCACTACGTTCGGGACGTAGGAGTCGCAGGTTCAAATCCTGTCACCCCGATCGCTGATTTAATTGAATTTTTCTCTCCGTCATCCCATGGGTCCAGGTATTTTCTCATGCTGGGTTCCAGAATGTGTTCCACTTTTGGGTTTCGACGAAAACCAGCTCGCAGAGCGACGGCAACTACCAAAGGACAAGCGCGGCATCGCGTCCGCCGCAGAACTCGCTGCCCAACGAACGCAACTCGCCAAAGCCGCTCGCGATCGGGAGCTAAGCCGACGACAAAAGAAACAGGCGGACAAACGGGCGGGCCACGCGCAGATCGAGCAACTGATCGAACAGAATCGCTTAGCGCGCGTTGAGACCGAACGCGATGCGCACGCAGTGATCGGATGCGGCGCCGCCCACGACGCGGCTTCCGCCGATCGTGTCATAGGGACCTGATGTGGTGAAGCATATCGAGACCTTGGGAAAGACCAAGAGCTGATGAGTTGATGAGTCGTCGGTCACGACGATGGTCTCGCGACGATCGCTCGACGCTTGAGATTTATCCGCTGCACGACTCCCTAATGGCTTCTTCCGCCGCCGCCTCCCCGCCGCTCTCACAGAATCCGGATATCCGTTATCTCGGCAAGCTTCTGGGTGATGTGATCCGCGCCTACGGCGGACAGGAGCTCTACCAGCGCATCGAAGACATCCGTGCGAGCTCGGTCGATCGGCATCGGGGCCTCACCGCAGTGCGCGTCGTCGATGCGGGACTTACGACCCTGAGTCTCGAGGAGACGCTCGCGTTTGTGCGCAGCTTCATGCTCTTCTCGATGCTCGCCAATCTCGCCGAGGACCGTCAGAGCCGCCCTGACGGCGCAGACGATCTCGCCTCGGCTGTGACGCACCTCGAAGCGCAGGGCACGACTCGGAACGAGATCGCGGAGCTTCTCGACCGGGCCCTCATTGTTCCCGTGCTCACCGCGCACCCGACGGAGGTCATGCGCAAGAGCATGATCGATCACCGCAATCGCATTGCGGAGCTGATGCGCCGCCGCGATGAAGGGCAACAGGAGACGTCCGATGGGGATGTGATTGAGCAGGCGATCGTCCGGCAGATCGCCCTCCTCTGGCACACGCGGCCGCTGCGCCGGGAGCGCCTGGCGGTCTCGGATGAAGTCGACATCATGGTCGCGTATCTGCGGGATGTGTTTGTGCCGACTCTGCCGCCGCTCTACTCACGTTGGGAGCGGCTGCTATCGCAGCGTTTGCACGACTTTTTGCGTGTCGGCAGCTGGGTCGGCGGCGATCGCGATGGAAACCCCAACGTGACCGCGTCCTCGCTCGAGCTCGCGCTGGGCCGTGCCTCGGAAGCCGTGCTCAGCGACTACTTGGAGAAAGTGCATGTTCTGGGGGCGGAGCTTTCCGTCTCGAACGATCTCGCAAAGGCCAGCTCGGAAGTCGATGCGCTCGCGGCACGGAGCGGAGATACGAGTGCCGCCCGCCGCGATGAGCCCTATCGGCGCGCGCTGAGCGGCATTTATGCGCGGCTCGCGGGCACGTACGAATTGCTCGCGGGTCACTCGCCGCAGCGCCGTCCCGTCGCAATCGGCGCTCCCTACCCGCACCCGCGCGAGCTCAGGGCGGATCTCGCTGCGCTCGCACGCTCCCTCGCAACGGGTGGAGGCGGCCTGCTCGCGAGCAGCGGTGCGCTCGGCCGGCTCATCCGAGCGGTCGATGTCTTCGGCTTTCACCTGGCGACAGTCGATCTGCGGCAGAATTCGGCCGTTCACGAACGGGTCCTCACGGAGCTCTTGCGGGTGGCGGGCGTCGTCGAGGACTACCGCGCCCTCACCGAAACGCAGCGCGTCGAGCTACTCCGCGCTGAGCTCGCAACCGAGCGCCTGCTCTCGAGCCCCTACGCGGAATACAGCAGCGAGACGCTCTCGGAGCTCGCGGTCATGCGGGCCGCAGCCGCAGCGCGCGCGCGCTACGGGACAGACTGCATCACGACGTACATCGTCTCAATGACCCGTAGTGTGTCGGATCTCCTCGAAGTCAACCTGCTTCTCAAGGAGGCCGGCCTGTACCGAGGCCGTCAGCCGACTCAGGCAGCGATCATGGTCGTTCCGCTTCTCGAGACGATTTCGGACCTCGAGCACTCGAGCGAAATCATGAACGCCTGGCTCGCTCTGCCCGAGGTCGCCGCAATCACGCAGGCGTACGGCTACTATGAGGTAATGTTTGGGTATTCGGATTCAAACAAAGACGGCGGATATCTCACCTCGGTGTGGAGCCTGCATGAGGCCACGCTCGCGCTCGCAAACGTATTCGAGCGGCACGGCGCCGTCATGCAAGTCTTTCACGGCCGCGGCGGTGCAGTCGGACGCGGAGGCGGCTCCTCGTTTGCCGCGATCCGAGCCCAGCCCCCAGGCACCGTGAAAGGTCGGATTCGCATCACCGAGCAGGGCGAAGTGATCGCCGCCAAATATGGCACGCGCGAGAGCGCGTCGCGGAATCTGGAAGTGATGACCGCGGCCACCCTCCTCGCTGCCCTCGAATGGCCGGCCTTGTCGGAGCAGGATCGGGCGCGTTTCAGCGCCGCCATGGACCGGATGTCCAGCATTGCCTACCGAGCCTACCGGGAGCTGGTCTACGAGACCCCCGGGTTTCCGACCTTCTTCCGCCAAATGACCCCCATCGCCGAGATCGCCGAACTCAAAATCGGGTCACGCCCCCCTTCGCGCACGCAATCCGAGCAAATCGAGGACCTGCGCGCAATCCCATGGGTGTTCAGCTGGGCGCAGGCGCGCGTGATGCTGCCGGGATGGTACGGCGTCGGTCATGCACTCACCGCTTTTAGTGAGAAGGCGTTGCTGCGCGAAATGCTTGAAGCGTGGCCCTTTTTCGCTGCGACGCTCGATAACCTCGAGATGGTCCTCGCGAAATCCGACATGGAGCTCGCCGCCCATTACGCGTCGCTCGTCGCTGAACGCGCCCTGGCGACCTCAGTCTTTTCGCGGATTCGTGCCGAGTGGCACAAGACGCACGAGAGTCTCCTCGAGGTGACCGGCCAGTCGCGCCTGCTCGAAAAGAATCAGGCCCTCGCGCGCTCGATTCGCCTGCGATTACCCTACATTGAGCCCTTGAACCTACTGCAAGTGGAATTGCTGAGGCGCTGGCGTGCGGGCGAGCGCGACCCACGCGTGAGCGAGGGTCTGCACCTCTCCGTCGCTGCGATTGCGACTGCCTTGCGCAATAGCGGCTAGCTGAGAATTCCACCCGAAGCTGCTATGGCAGGCCGGACCGTCATCCAATTGATCGCACGCTCATTTCGTAGATCGAGATGACTTGGACGAGAGCCTTCGCAGCGACTCCCTTTTCTCAGTCACCTCGGTAACGATTTGCGGCCAGCGCACCTTGTGGAGAGCTGAGGTGGTTCGGAAGTCCTCGAGCGGAACGGCTGACAAGGGGTCGACGCCATAGAGAAGAAACACTCGGATGGCAGCGATGTCACCGGCGATGTCGGCAACGCGCTCGAGAAGTTTGAGGCTCACTCTCTCCCCGCGGGTGGCAACCTCCTGCCGAATGAATGCGCGCGCTACATCCACTGCGAGCCGCGCCTGGGCGATTCCCGCATCGGTGCGCTTCTCGGGCAGCAAATGCAGATTCTGGATACGGCTATCGAGCACATCAATGGGGTGAATCACACGCAGGTTGCCGACACCCGGCACGTCCATCTCGATAGCGCGACGAGCGAGGTCTTTGGTGGTGAGGCCGACCACCCCTGAAAGGAAATCCACCTGCTTCACTTCCCCGCTTTTAGTTCGCTGAGTCACCTTGCCCGTTTGTGGTGTCGAGTCGTCCAGAGCGGGTATCCACGTCTGCCAGCCGAGACGCTTACCAAGCTCCTTGGCTAGAACCGAATCGCCGATGAAATCGGCGTCTGCGGTGACGCCGGATACCAGATTTGCGGGCCGCTCGACCTGCAGATGATCGCCCCAAAAGGCGAGCGCCTGACCGCCGACGAGCAGCCCGCGCGGTGAACAGATGCTCAGGATCTTCCGCACGTCCTCGGGAGTGAGGGGCGCCTCGGTTCCACCCTCACTCTTCATCGAAACCCTTGGCGCGATTCAGCATCCGCGCCGCTCGCGCCCGATCGGGAGCAATCATGTGCTTCTCGCCCCACGCACTGTCCGACCCCCCGGCTGCACCAGCAGTCAACAAGGAGCTGAGCGCTCGCGGGGACAGCACCACCGCGACGAGCCGCCCATGTTTTACGATGTCGACACGCCCCAAGGTCGCGACGTCTTCGAGAAGTCCGCCGAAATTGTTCTTCGCATCGCTCGCCGATACCCTTTTTGGCATTTGGCCATTTTAGCCAAATCATAACCGTGGCACAAGGAGGCCAATGCGGCCTCGCTAATTGTCCGCAGCGCGCCAAGCCTCAGGGCCAGGGCTCGGGACGTAGGAGTCGCAGGTTCAAATCCTGTCACCCCGACCATTGATTCTACTGGCTTTTTTAGAACGACAATTTCCGTCAGCGTGGTCCTCGGAACGAAGGGAGCTGCCGACCGTATGCGCGTGTGGCGGGGGCTCGATCTGTACTGGATCGGAGTCGGAAGACAGCTATTTTCAGCTATGCAAATCTCCCGCACGACCCGCGCGGATAAATGCTCAGGATTGATCGCAGCCGATCGCATCGATCTGGGCGTCCAGACCAGCCAAGACCATCGCCAGTTCCTCGCGCCCGATGGTCGACCATTGCATCGTGCGAAGTGAGACGCTGCGTCCGGATTGGAATGCCAGCAGGCTGGAGATGAGCAGCAACGCTCGAAGGCGCGCCGCAGAATCGCTCTCACGACGGCCAAGGATACGCGCTATCAATCGGGCGGTGATCTCGATGCCCGGCCGCCAAAGACCGGTATACAGAATCTCGAACGCAGCACCGGGATCGCGCAGCTCGCGGGCGACGAATTGGGCCCAGCGCCCAGCCTCGTTGGAGCCGACGAGAAACCCCGCGAGGGCTCCGATCAATGCCTTGAGCTGGATCCGCGCCGTCTCGGGCGAGCAACCCTGAATCAGCGCTTCGGCTGCGCTCGCGCCGGCTAGAGTCGTGTGGCGACGGTACCGCTCGACAATCGCCTCGGCGCAAGACCGATACAGGCCCTCCTTGTCCCCGAAGTAGTACTGCAGGGTCGGGAGACTGACAGAAGCCGCTACGGAGATCTGACGCGTCGTCACAGCGAGGAAGGGCGCTTCGCCAAACGCTTTGAGCGCCGCATTCAGAATCCGCTCCCGCGTCGCTTGTCCCTTCTCGTGGACGGCGTGCGGGATATGCCGAGGCTTCGACGATTTACGCGCAGCCCTGCTGCCTCGCAATGACTGGGCCATGACATAACCGGCCGACTCAAGTGCAACTTGCGAGAGAGTCTATCACATGATAGGGTAGGCCCACCACTACCTATCGCTTGATAGGTATTAACTGCCAGGAGCGCGACAACCCGTGAACAACCCAACAACGGAACTGCCCGCAATGCCCGCGACCGATGCCACTCGGATCCCTTCCATGTATGGTCGCCTGGATTTCTCAATCACACCCGAGCGCTTTACCGTGGAACCCGGTGCCCTCAGCGAGCTCGGTGCGGATTTTTCGTGGCGGCGGCCGGAACTGCTCGCCAATCAGGAGCTGGTCGCTCGAGTTAAGGCCTACACGATGCATGGAGACCCGGTCGCGGACGCCTACGCTGCCCTGATACCGGAGTATGGATTCCATCGGTTGGCCCTGATGCTGCAGGAGGCTTGCGATCGCGGCCTGGAGAATGTCCGCGCCGCGCCCCCGGAGCTCGTTCAGTTCATCCGCGCCATGGAGCGCTTTCCAGTGTGGCTGGATGCGAAGCTCATCGGACAGGGAGCCCGCATGGAGCGCAACGCTTATGCCCATAGAGCCCCGTTCGTCGTGCGGGGTGGGTTCATCGGAACCTTCATGAATAAGTATTCAGCGTTGCCGATGGCACTGACCGGCGCCCTGTCGAGCAAGACTGCCGCGAGGCGCGTGAAAGAGACAGCGACGTTCTTCACGACGACTGTCCTTCCTGGTGCACTCGATCGTCACGGCGCCGGCTTC
>Ga0335074_10002389_pt1 | contig 25552 bp, 22 predicted proteins | sample Lox_Sample_23_FD_206715 | JGI IMG/M metagenome (GOLD analysis project Ga0335074, IMG submission 206715) | Soil microbial communities from Loxahatchee National Wildlife Refuge, Florida, United States - Lox_Sample_2.3 | ecosystem: Environmental > Terrestrial > Soil > Wetlands | place: USA... | reverse complement strand
TGGACTTCCGACGAACTGGTGATTCTGGAATATGAAGATCACGCCGGAGCCAAACAAAATCTTGTCCTTGATGCGGCGTTATTTGAAAGCATGCCGGTGTTTCTGACCGAAGTAGCCAATCGGGCGGTTAAGGCACAGATTATTCACCCGGAACAGCCGTCCGGGGCGAGCTGAATATTTTTATCAGATGGAGCTTTAAATTTTTATTGACCGGGCATTGAATTTGCACCAACAAAAACTGATGATAAAAATTTGCAGGTTGTCTTGACGCAGCAAAACGTGATCGGCATAATGCGACTTACTAATCAGTGTAAAGTGTTTCACGTGTTGTAGTTGTCTAAAATATTACACGTTCGCCAAAATGATGCGAGGAATCCGGGAAGAGTTTCTCATGGCGACTATTACGAAAAAAGATCTGGTGGACCGCATAGCGGCAAAACGGAAACTCCGGCGGCATGAAGTAAAACAGATTATCCAGGACTTTCTGGATGAAATTGTCACCGAACTTCTGCGAAACAATCGGCTTGAGTTCCGCGATTTTGGTGTTTTTGAAAGCCGCCAGCGTGCCGCGCGTGTGGCTCAGAACCCCAAAACGCTGCATCGTGTTCCCGTGCCCAGCAAACGCAAGGTGCGTTTCAAGCCCGGTCACATGCTTAAGACGAAGTTATCCGCCCCGGCAAAAGCATCAACGGTGGAAGTCAAAAAAACGGTTTTGACGGGGCAACACGTCGCCGCCAGTCCTCCTCCGCCCGCATGATTACGCCCGAACCCATTCGCCCCCCGGCCGTAAACGCCTGGCTTCTCGCACTGGCCGACGATCTCCAGAAGCGCAAACGAGACCATCTCTGGCGGCAGCTTCCCATCGTACAAAGTACACAAGGTCCAACCATCAAAATTGACGGTCACGAATATTTGCAATTTTGTACAAACAACTACCTCGGTCTGGCGGATCATCCCGAAGTTATTGATTCCGCCCGACAGGCGGTTTCCCACTGGGGCTTTGGGACCGGCGCCTCCCGGTTGATTGCCGGGTCCATGCAAAGCCATCACGAATTGGAAAGTGAGCTGGCTGGTTTTAAGAAAACTCAGGCAGCGCTGGTCTTTACTTCCGGTTATGCGGCAAATATGGCGGTGCTTGGTACGTTTGCCGGCGCCGGCGACTGGATTCTTTCGGACAAACTCAATCATGCCAGCCTGCTGGATGCGGCCCGATTTTCCCAAGCCCGCTGCCATACGTTCGGACATCTGAATTATCAGCGTGCTCAGTCACTGCTGGAGCGGATTAAAACCAGGTCGGCTTCATCAACGCACGATGATCATATTGAATTTAACGATGACCAGGTTTCAGACGCGCTTGAAGAATCACAGGATGCGGCTACCGGCAATCAACGCCGCAGGTTTCTGGTTACCGATACCGTTTTTTCCATGGACGGCGATTTGGCCGATTTGCCGCAGCTTACCAGGTTAGGCCGCGCCCATGACGCCCTTGTAGTCATCGATGAAGCTCATGCCACCGGCGTATTAGGACCCGATGGCAGGGGCGTGGCCGCATTACAAAATGTGGAATCGGACATTGCCGTCGGCATCGGCACGCTGTCCAAAGCGCTGGGCAGCGTGGGCGGATTTGTTTTCGGCGATCGGACGATCATCGATTCACTGATTAATAAAGCCCGGCACTTTATTTACACCACAGCGCTTCCCGCGGCATGCAGCAGCGCGGCCTTAACGGCACTGCGTATTGCCCGGCGTGAACCCCAGCTCAGGCAGCGTGTCATGACGCTGGCCCAGAAGGTGCGATCGGAATTAAAGGCGATGGGGTATAGTTGCGGGCTCTCGGAATCTCCGATCATTCCTGTCATCCTCGGTGGTTCGCACTCCGCTTTGACCGCCGCGGCGCGGCTTAAAGAACAGGGGATATATGTTCCGGCGATTCGTCCTCCGACCGTGCCGCCGAACACGGCAAGAATTCGCATCAGTCTGATGGCCACGCATACTGACGAGCACATTGGACGATTGCTTCATGCACTTAAACAGATGCGCGGCGATCCATCCATCATGCATGAGCCATCCTTCACTGGCGGCGGTACCAACCGATAAAAATTAATGTCGGATTTTTCATTTAGAAGCTATTAAGCTATGGAGGGTACGTATAAGGTGCGCGACGGCCAGTCAACATGGTATGCTTAAAAAGTCAAAATCAGCCAATTGGCGCGAGGACATAAAAGTATGCCGGAAAAACGGGAAATACTTTCCGCACTTTCCATAGCGGCGTTTATGGCTGTTTCGGTTTCCTGCCCGGGCCTGGCAGCGGCTGATGACAACTATAAAGTCATTGACTTGGCACCAAAAAATTACAAGTTCAGCCAGGCTACCGCAGTCTATGGCGATCAGATCGTTGGCTGGGCTGAAAAACAGCAGGGCGCCGTTCCTCATCCTTTATTTTGGGCGGGCAACCCGCCGCACATGGTGGATTTAAATAATGCCCAGGCCGGATTTGTCTGGTCGCAGGCCGAAGGCGTAGGCAATCATTGCCAGGCGGGCTGGGGACGGGGCATGGTAACAGATGATGAACAGCATGCCGTATTGTGGAGTGGAACCTCCGAGAGCGAAGTGGACCTTAATCCCGAGGGATTTATGTCGTCCCAAGCCTATGGAATGGCGGGCAATCAGGAAGTAGGTTACGGCAGGTCAATCGACGGCGGCCGTAATCATGCGTTGTTGTGGACTGGTTCGGCACAAAGTGTAATCGATCTAAATCCTCCCAGCGCTGCGGCTTCATATGCCAACGCCACCGACGGTGTTTTTCAGGTGGGTTTTGCCAGCAACCATGTAAATTACCACGCCATGCTGTGGAAGGGTTCTGCGGCTACCGCTATTGATCTAAACCCGCCGAACTACAGCTTCACTGAGGCTACCGGAGTATGCGGGGGTCAACAGGTTGGTTTTGGCTATATGAATGGCGGCGGCGGCCATGCGCTGCTTTGGAAAGGAACCGCCGCCAGCGTTGTGGATTTAAATCCGCCTGGATATCAATTTTGCATGGCCGAAGCCACCAATGGCCGTCAGCAAGTTGGATGGGGATATGATTCCGGCGGCACGACACACGCCCTGTTATGGAACGGGTCAGCGAAAAACGTTGTGGACCTCGACAATTTTCTGCCGGACAACTTCGACGGCGCGCACGCTTTAGACATAGACGCAGAAGGTGACATCGTTGGATATGCCCGAGACGATGAAGGCCGCAAACATGCTATTGAGTGGGTTTTAACAAGAGCCAATTCATCGTCTTCAGGGAATGTAAAAAATCGGCAGCCGGATAATTGATAATGCCCGTTTCAAAATGCATCAATATTCCATTATTGGCTTTTAGCATCACAGCGGCGTTGGGTTCCGCGCCGGTGGGGACGCCGGTTTGGGATTATTCTGCAATTGATCTTTCTACCCACGCATATAAGGTTTCCAAGGCGTTCGCCGTCTCCGGCTCTCAGTTGGGCGGCGATGGAAGCGCAAGACGTGATGGAAACGAACAGGCATTGTTCTGGGTCGGAACACCGCTGCATCCTTTGAATCTGAATTCCACTGAATCGGGACTCACCTGGTCCTGGATTAGGGGAATGTCAACTAATCGTCAGGTCGGCTGGGGCAAAGGAATGCTCACCGATGGCAACATGCATGCACTGCTTTGGTTTGGAACCGTCCAAAGCATCGTCGATCTGAATCCATCGGGCTTTGAATCTTCTCAAGCTTACGGTGTCTGTGGTAATCAGGAAATTGGCCAGGGCAGACCCATCAACGGCGGCATCCAGGCTCTTCTCTGGACCGATACATCTCAGAGCGCCGTCAATCTGAATCCCTCATGGTCTTCGGCATCCTATTGTTACACCACCGATGGAACGCATCAGGTCGGCGCTGCGGAAATAAATAACAATTATCATGCCGTACTATGGCATGGGACGGCCGGCAGTGTGATCGATTTGAATCCAACCGGTTTCAGTTCATCTCAGGCTTACGGTTTATCCGGTAATCAGCAGGCTGGTTTTGGTACACCGAATGGAAAACCCAATCATGCGCTCGTGTGGTACGGCTCAGCGGGGAGCGTTGTCGATTTAAATCCCACGGGTTTTTCTACTTCTTATGCCATGTCCACCAACGGTAAACAACAGGTGGGATTCGGTTTGCCGCCGGGCGCCAATCAAGAGCATGCTCTTGTCTGGAGCGGCACGGCGCAAAGTTGCGTGGATTTACAGCAGTTTCTGCCGCCCGATGCCGTCGGCTCCATGGCAATATGCATCGACGCTCAGGGAAACATCGCCGGCTGGGCGAGTTACGGCTCAGGTTCATATCACGCCGTGGAATGGGTTCCCCGGAAAGCTCCCGGTTCCATACCAGCAAAGTAAGCGCTACTCACTGAGCCAGTCGATCATTTGCATGGCGTAATAAGTAAGGATGAAACTCGCACCCGCCCGCCGAAATGCGTGCATGATTTCCATCACGCATTGTTTTTCATCGATGGCGCCCGCCGCGGCGGCAGCTTTGAGCATCGCGTATTCGCCGCTCACCTGATACGCGGCGCAGGGAACCGGCACCGCATCGGATACACAGCGCAATATGTCCAGATACGCCAGCCCGGGCTTAACCATTACGATGTCCGCGCCTTCCTGCACGTCCAGCATGGCTTCGCGTATGGCTTCGCGCGAGCCGCGACGAAAATCCATCTGATAACTACGGCGATCGCCGAACTGCGGCGTGGTTCCCGTGGCTTCGCGAAACGGGCCGTAAAAACTGCTGGCGTATTTGACGGCGTAGCTGAGAATCACCTTGTCGTTAAATCCCGCGGCATCCAGCCCCTGGCGAATGGCGCCGACGGCGTGATCCATCATTCCCGATGGGGCGATGATGTCCGCGCCGGCCTGGGCATGCAAAACGGCCTGCTTGGCCAGCAACTCAATGGTCGCCTGATTATCCACAGTAATCTGTCCTGATTTGAATGCCGGAGCAGTCGGGAGCCTGCGTTTTTCACCCCGACGGCCGCTCAATCGAGGTCTTGGCACAGTTTCATCCAATGGATTATTCAACGGACCGCAATGGCCGTGGCTGGTGTATTCGCAATAGCACAAATCGGTAATCGCCAGCATGCTGATGCCGGCGTCTCGTGCCAGCCGCAGCGTGGTGCACACGGCGTTATCCGGATCGTGCGCGTGGCCGCCAACTTCGTCTTTGTCATCGGCATCCACGACGCCAAAGAGTATGTACGCCTTGAGTCCGCGTGCCGCCATTTCCGATAACTGATCCAGCGCCAAATCAGGTGAAAGTTGAAATTGCCCCGGCAGGCTGAGAATCGGACGGCGAAGGTTTTCCCCGCGCCGTACAAAAAGCGGTGCAACAAAATGCGCCGGCGACAAATGCGTTTCCGCGACAAGGTCGCGCAATAAATCGCTGCGCCTCAGCCGCCGCATATGGATATATGGATGGGGATGAGTCATGGAGAGTATCATAAACGCCAGCGCCAATCTTGGCCAAATAATTCATGCATAATTTGGCTTGTATTATGGCGCATTGAGTTGCCAAACGGCCCCAAAGTTGCCATTCATGGGGCAATCAGCTATTTTAAATAACAATTCCTGGGGACGTCGTTCAATGGGAGGACGGCGCGTTCGCAATGCGCAAATGGGGGTTCGATTCCCCTCGTCTCCATTCAAAATCTCAGACAAAAAAGCGGATTTGGGACGGCGGCCTTCGCAATAACATTTTCCCATAAACGTTTTTCAATCATTCTATATTCAGGCGGAAGTTTTTATTAAGGAAAAATTTATGAAAGTCGCGTCCTTGATGCTGGTCTCTTTCTGCTGCGTATGTTTGATGCTCGTCGGCTGCAGTACCACGTCTTCAGCTTCATCGCCGGAGAATACAGCCATGTCACAAACAGTCGCGGATAAAGACGCCAAAATGGCCTGGTGGCGCGAGGCTAAATTCGGCATGTTCATTCATTGGGGAATTTATGCCGTGCCCGCGGGCGAGTGGAAGGGCAAGGACGTCAGAGGACCCGGTGAATGGATTCAGACTCGCGGACGCATCCCGGGAGATCAATACGATCAGTTGGCCAAGCAATTCAATCCCGTCGATTTTAACGCCGATCAATGGGCGTCAATCGCCCAGGCGGCGGGCGTCAAATACATCGTGATCACCTCCAAGCATCATGACGGTTTCTGCATGTTTGACACCCATGCGACAAATTTTAACGTCGTCGCCGCCACGCCGTGGCATCAGGATCCGCTGGCCCAGCTTGACGCGGCATGCCTGCTGCACGGCATTCGCTTTTGCACCTACTATTCCATCATGGACTGGCACACGCCGGACCAATCTCCCCACAGACCAAGTTCAACCGCGCCGGAATTCAGCCCCACCAATATGGTGCCGGGAAAAAATGACGCCTATGTGGCCTACATGAAAGCTCAGTTAGGTGAACTCATTACGGGATATCATCCGAGCCTGATCTGGTTCGATGGCGGCTGGGTGCACGGTTGGACTGCGGCGGATGCGCAGACTATTTACGATTACATTCAAAGTTGCGATCCCTCAATCATCGTGAACAACCGGTTGCTTTATGGCGTCGGCGATTATGGCACGCCTGAGCAGCATATTCCCAATGGAGGCGAGCAAGGCGATTGGGAAACCTGCATGACCATCAATGAAACGTGGGGGTATATGTCGCGCGATAAAGACTTTAAATCCGCCGGCACGCTCATCACCAACCTGATTAAGTGTGTAAGCGGCGGCGGCAATTATCTGCTCAACATCGGGCCGGACGGCCTGGGGCGAATTCCCGAGCCCGAAGTTCAAAGATTGCTGGCCATCGGAGCCTGGCTGAAAGTTAACGGCGATGCGATCTATGGAACCACCGGCTCGCCATTTAAAAGTGCTTTGCCCTTTGGCTATGCCACGCAAAAACCGGGAAAAATTTTTCTCGAAATCACAGACTGGCCAACAGACGGTATTTTGCGGGTTCCGCTGAGTAATGTAGTTATCAGAGCATACTTGCTCACCAACCCTAATTCTTCACTGCAAGTTTCGCCCCTGCTGTCCACAGACGGAGGTGGAACTCAACTTGTATTGCCGGCCAATGCGCCGGACCCTGTTGCCTCGGTCGTGGTGCTGGAAATCAGCGGCGATCCACAGCCGTTGTAAGCTTGCATAGCTCATATCGGTATCGGCCGGTATTCAACCACGGATAGTCCAAATCCCTCCAGGCTATGGAGCTTTTTGGGTTTATTTGTCAGCACGATCAATTGTTTAAGCCCCAGATCGCGCAAAATCTGAGCACCAATTCCAAAATCACGCCGGTTCATCGCCGATGGAGCCGATCCACCCGCCGGCCGAATCGCCTGCGGCTGGCGAATTTGTCCGCGCAATTCCTCAATGCGCGAAAGCAGCGCCAGCCCGCGAGATTCCTGCCGCAGGTAAACAAAAGCGCCCTTGCCTTCCTTCTGAATCATCCGAAGTGAAGACTGCAATTCCCGCCCGCTGGCAGTGATTTTGGCGCCAAATACATCACCGAGTAAATGTTCCGAGTGCACTCTTACCGGCACGGGGTCCGGATGAACCATCGATTGGTCTGTATTCCCCTGGCGTTTGCCGACGCCGCCGCAGCACAGCGCCAGGTGCAAGAGCGGATCGTTCAAGGTTTCATATACGTGCAGATCAAAGAGCCCGAAATCGGTGGGCAACTCAATGGATGCAATGCGTTTAACCAGCGACTCACGGCGCAGTCGGTATTGAATAATATCCGCGATGCTGCCCAGCAGTAAATTGTGCTTGCGGCAAAATTCCTGTAATTGAGGCAAACGGGCCATTGTTCCGTCGTCCGCCATGATTTCAATAATCACGGCGGCTGGTTTAAGCCCGGCAAGTTTCATCAGGTCGACGGAGCCCTCCGTCTGTCCGGCGCGTTCCAATACCCCGCCGGACCTGGCACGCAGCGGATTCACGTGCCCCGGTCTGCACAGATCGTTCGGCGTCGACTTCTCATCAATAAGCACCTGAATGGTTTTGGCCCGTTCCGTCGCGGAAACGCCTGTGGTTATGCCAAAACGCGGATGGGCATCGACAGTAACCGTGAAATCCGTTCCCAGCGGGGCGGTATTCAGCGTCGCCTGCGGGTACAGGGCCAGACGCTGGCAATTTTCTGCGGTCAATGCGGCACATAAAACGCCGCGCGCTTCATGCAACATGAAGTTAACAATTTCCGGCGTGATGAATTCGGCGGGGCAGACCAGATCGCCTTCGTTTTCGCGATCTTCATCGTCGACCAGCACGACCATGCGCCGCTTCCGCAGTGCTTCAAGAACCTGATCTACTGTTGCAAATGACATAGAGCCTCTAACAACATAAGCCGGGAGCCGCGTTGGACCGCAAATGGCCCAGATGCAAGGCGGAGGCCCGAAGCCATATTTGAAAGATGATACAACGAGGGCCGACAACGCCGCAGATGGGCTATTGGCGGCCCAACCCTTCGGGACGCGGTGCCTTTTGGCCCCATACGGCGTCGCTTCTCCTCGCTGTATTGTATTGTAATACTTGCATCGTCGAAGCTCCTTGTCTGGGACCAAAATTCTCAGCGTCGCGGCCCCGTCTTATGTTGTTAGAGGCTCATATCAAGTTTACCGCAGAATGAGTGTGGCTGCCGTGCTATCAGGTTTGTTTTCTGTTTATGGCAGGCATGGTCCCGGCGGCTGGTTGTTAGGACATGGTTTGGATTGGATGATCTGCAAACCTTCCGGACTGCCCGCCGGATACCAATTCGATGTGTCATCCGGTCTACATACCAGAAAACCGACCGAAAAAGTTCCCTGATAGCTCGTCGACGCTTTGCCGGAGAGCGTATGGTTTAACATCTGTTGCGATGCCGGCGTATATTTTTGCAGATAGGCCAGGTATTTATTTTCACACGTGCTGCAGGTTAAATAAATCGCGTAGACCACGGTCGGTTGGCCCGTCGAACCGATCAAAGGCGGATAATCGGTTTGCGGCCTTACGGACACCGTGCCGTTACTGGTGTCGTAAAAATAGCATTGCGGCACGGGGCCTCCGTGCGGAGGAAAAATTTGTCTGATAATAAATGCCAGCGCCACAATAGCCGCCACGAGAGCAATGATGCCGATAACCGCCGAATTGCGGGTCATCGACTCGCGCATAGGTTCGGGCTTTAGCCATTCTTTCCAGTTGTAGGGCAAAATCATCCGTCACCCTGTGCCTGTTCATTAAAGCAAACAAGAGCCCATAACTTCATCGGCGATCCTTCGCCATAGAATCTATCTTAAAACATATCGAGGCCGCGACGTCGGCTGCCTGGCTCCGAGCCAAGGAGCACCGACGAGTGAGTATTAAAATACAATACAGTTCGGAGGTGCGACGCCGGATTCGGGGCCAGGAAGCCTCGTCCCGAAGGGTTTGGCCTCCAAGCGGCCATCTGCGGCGTCATCGCTCCTCACCATATTATCTTTCGAATATAACCTCGTCGCCCTTCCTTGCATCTGTCCACCTGGAGGCCAAACGCGGCTCTTGCTATGTTTTGAGATAGATTCTTGCGTCTATCGAATTTGTATATGCCCGGCGGTCAAATAAAGGTCTTGAACTGATTTCCCGAACATTAAGACACCAAATATGTGTTGCGCCAATGAAAATGTATCACCTTTGCCGCAAAACACAACTTGCCGGCGCGTTCATATGAACATCGGAAACAGACGTGAATAAGATATAATACTGCCTGATCGGGAAGGATTTATGTTTAGGACCATCGATCTGGCCGCTAACCAGGATAATTGGGACATCATCACCGGCGTGGCTTTGGCCGCCGTGGTCATCATGTGGGCTCTGGCGCGTTTTTGGGCGAGAAGTTCCATGGAACCTAAAGATGACCAAATTGATACGCCCAATATCGATCGCGTTAATCGCCGCGCCCTGAAAAATATGAACGATTCAGAACCATCGGAATCAGATGAGCGGCAGGAACAGGTTCCGGATGATTTAATTAACATTGTGGAAAATAAACAAAAAGATTCCGGTCCAACGAAGTCCGGATGAGCGGTTTATGCCAGGCTCCCGAGGTGTTATGAGACAGAGCCTAGATTCAATGATGCACGATATTTCGCCCCTTCAGATCCGCAGCCATACGGATAAATCGTCTTCGCCCGCCGGCGATCCGCATGAACTTTCCCGTTTGGTTAAATCTCAAGCCCGGAAGATCGGCTTTGATCTGGTCGGCATAACCGTGCCGGCGCCTAGTGCTCACGGCGATTATGTGCGCCAGTGGCTTGCCGACGGCCGCCATGGTCAGATGCATTATCTGGAAAAAAACATTGAAGACCGCCTGGATATCAAGCGCCGTTTTCCCTGGGCATTAAGTGTTATCTGCGCGGCAATTTCGTACTACAACGAGCCGGAGTCGAAAGAAAATGGCGCGGATCAAGGACAAATCGCCCGCTATGCGTGGGGACGTGACTATCATCGCGTCCTGACCGCGAAGCTCAAAATGCTTGAACACGTCCTGCGCCAAATGGCGGGGGAGCAATTTCATTCGCGCATTTACGTGGACACCGGTCCGGTCATGGAACGCGAGCTCGCGGTCCGCGCCGGTTTAGGATGGATCGGCAAAAATACCCTGCTGATTCATCCGCGGCATGGTTCATGGTTTGTGCTCGGGGAAATGATCACCAGCCTCCGGATGGAGCCTGATTCTCCGCTGACCGATCATTGCGGAACCTGCACGCGCTGCATCGATCATTGCCCGACGGATGCTTTGAAAGCCTGGCAACTCGACGCGACGCGCTGCATCAGTTATCACACGCTGGAAAATCGTGGTGAAGTTCCCGCCGAATTTCATGATCCCATGCGCGAGGCGAATTATCTTGCGGGTTGCGACATCTGCCAGACGGTTTGCCCGTTTAATCGCCGCCCTCTGGCGTCTTCTGAACCGCATTTTTCGCCGCCGACCCAGACTTGCACAGTAGAAACAGAACAAATCGCCGAATGGACTCAGGAATCGTGGGATCAGTTCACACGCGGGCGGGCCTTTCGCCGTGCCCAGCTCCACATGTGGAAACGCAACGCGACAATTCTGCTCGGCCAGAGAGTCTGATTCTTAGAGGCTCTTAACAACTTTGCCTGTCGCTGCACCCTCGACTATTCTTCCCTCTCAGGTTGTACGTGTTACAGACAGAGCATCACGCATGCCCGAAAATACACTCCTGCACGACCTCGCAGTCATCTTGCTGATTGCCGGACTGGTGACGGTTATTTTCAACCGTTTCAAACAGCCGGTGGTTCTGGGCTATCTGGTCGCGGGTGTGATCATCGGCCCGTACACGCCGCCGTTCGAGTTGGTTCGCGATCACGCCGCAGTTCTTCTGGCCGCCCAACTGGGCATGATTCTTCTGATGTTCAGCCTGGGATTGCATTTCAGCCTGCGGCAACTCGCCAAAGTTGGCGGCACGGCGTTTGTCGCCGCATCGCTGGAAATTCTGCTTATGCTCCTGATTGGCTACGCGGTGGGGCGGGCGTTTGGCTGGTCCGATATGGACAGCCTGTTTCTCGGTGGGATACTTTCGATTTCATCCACTACCATCATCATCAAAGTTCTACAGGACCTGGGGCTGATGCGCCAGCATTCAGCCGAGCTGATATTCGGCATTCTGGTAGTTGAAGACATTCTGGGCATTGCACTGATTGCCCTGCTTTCCACGGTGGCCATCGCTCATACTCCGGCAATAGCAACGATGCCCGCACATGCCAGTACAACGGAACCATCCCCTCCGATCATGGTGCTGGATACGATTGGCCGGCTGAGCGTGTTTCTGACCGTGCTGCTGGTCTTTGGCCTTCTGATTGTTCCCTGGTTATTGCGTTATGTGGCGAAATTCAACCGCAATGAAATGCTGCTGGTCATGGTCCTGGGGCTCTGTTTTGGTTCGAGCCTTCTGGCGTCCGTACTGGGATATTCCGTTGCCCTGGGGGCGTTTGTCATGGGCGCCATGATTGCTGAAACTGCCGAACATGGGCGCATCGCGCGCCTGATCGAGCCGGTGCGCGATATGTTCAGCGCCATTTTCTTCGTCGCCATCGGCATGGAAATCGATCCGAAATTAATCATCGAATACGCCGTGCCAATCATGGTGATCACACTGGCGGTTATTGTGGGGAAAATATGCTCCTGTACGTTTGGTGCGTTCGTCGCCGGTAATGATTCGCGCACGTCGCTTCGTGTGGGGATGAGCCTGGCGCAGATCGGTGAATTTTCCTTCATTATCGCCGCCCTGGGTTCGCAATATCATGTCACGCAGGATTTTCTTTATCCCGTCGCGGTAACCGTTACCGGCACCACCACATTTTTTACGCCTTACCTGATTCGCAGCAGCGATCCACTGGTCAGCTTATTCGACCGTACGGCGCCCAAGTGGCTCACGAGTTATCTGGACCTGTATACCCGATGGACCGCGCGGCTGCGTCAGACGCATCGCGGTGGATCGGAATTAAGCAGAATCCTGCGCCGTTGGATCATTCAAATGGTCGTCAACATGCTGCTGATCACAGGCGTCATGCTCACTGCGGATCGCATTGGCGAGTTGCCAATGATGCAACAATGGAGGCTGAGCCATCAATGGACGCAACACATCGGCATCGCCTGGCTGATTGGAACCGCCGTTTGCCTTCCGATACTGGTGGCCGTGTTGCGTAAACTTCGCGCCATTTCCATGTTCGTCGCCGAATTAAGCGTAACCGCCGAAGCAGGCGGGGAATATACCGCGGCCCTGCGGGCGATGGTGGCCAATACCATTCTGATCATCGGCGCCGTATGCATCCTGTTATGGATGCTTTTGTTAAGCTGGACCATTTTGCCGCCGTGGCCGGTGCTCGCGGCGCTGTTCGCTGTTTTAGGTGTCGTAGTCCTGGTGATGTGGCAACGGCTTATTCGCGTTTATGCCCGGGCACAGGTGCAACTGCGCGAAACGCTGGCCGCCAAACCCGAACCGATGCCGTTGGCAGAATTTCCCGCAGCGCTGTATGGAGCCAAAATTGACGAAATCCTCCTGCCGGAGAAAAGCACGGCCGCCGGAAAGTCGATTCATGAAGTCGAAATCCGCAAACTTACCGGCGCTGGGATAGTCGGAATTGAACGCGGGGGGCATTCCATTGTTAACCCCGGCCCGGAGGAAAAGCTTTTGCCCGGTGATCGTATTTACCTGTTTGGCAGCCCGGCCCAGGTGGATGCAGCACGGGAATTTCTGCTCGCATAATTTTATTTCTCATGCTAAACTTATAAGCAGCCTTCGGCTCATTTTGCCGGAGGCTCTTAATCAATTTCTCGGCGGCAACCGAAAAAAAGAAGTTAGATGCATGGAACGCATGGTTTTTGAGTCTGAGGATATTGCACACGACTTTGAAAAGAAAAACGTCTTCGGACTCCAATCCCTCGACGTGCCCATCTACCGCGTTTTCAAAAAATTCTGGCTCACCGAAACCATCCAGCGAAAGCAACTTACGCTCCAAAGGCCCGCCAAATGGCACGACCCGTTCGAAAATTATTTGCGCTCCCGCCGGGTTGTTTTCTATGGTCAGTCGGTCACCATCGAAGGATTTACCAGGCGGCTCTATGGCCAGTGCTGGTCGCTATGCGAGGAATCCGACGCGATGTGGCGGATTTACTCACCTTACAAGGAAAGCGACGGCGTAAAAGTCAAAACGACGGCGCGAAAACTGTTCAACGTATTATTGAACATAAAGCAGACGGATGCGGCGCTGCGGTATTTCATCGGGAAAGTCGATTATCTGGAGGAGGATGAACTGGAGCGTTATTTTTCCGACGCTGATATTTTCAAAGCCCATCTGATGGATGCAACCGGGACCGGGCCGGTCGTGGCCCTCTTAAAAAAGAGAAAAGAATTTGAACATGAGAAGGAAGTAAGGCTGCTTTACCAGGATGCCGGCGGCGAACCCAACGGCGATCGGAAACTTTTTCCCATTGATCCCAATGAACTCTTTGAAGAACTGGTGTTTGACCCGAGAATCAGTGAGGTTGCCTGTGCCCAGTGGAAGGCGGAATTCACCGCGCTGGGATTTACCAACCCGATGCACCAATCGGGATTCTATCGATTGGGAATCAACAAACCGCTCATTCTGGATTAAATAGTAAAGCCCGCTAAAGCCCAGGCGGCCCACAGACCAGCCATGTCGCCGTGAAGGTTGCCCGTGGCCTTGGGACGTGCCAGGTAATAGGCTTCGTCGTTGGAGTGTTCCGTCAATATGCCCACGTCGCTGACGTTTCCGTCCGTGCCGACATGCCCGCAAAACGCGATCCATCCGCGCGTTACGGCGTCCTTATACTCTGGACCGGTGATCCATCCTTCGCGCAAGCCGACAGCCAGTGCAAATACAAACATGCCGGTGCATGAACTTTCCTCCCAGGCTTTCGGATCATCCAGAACCTGTCGCCACATGCCGTCTGGCGCCTGCACTGCAATCAGGCCGGCCATCATTTTTTTGTAGCTGTTCATGAGCCTGGGATAGTCCGGATTATCTGCGGGGACGTTAAGCAGCATTTCGGTCAGCGCCGCGGCCATCCAGCCGTCGCCGCGACCCCAGAACACATGCGCGCCGTTGCCATGAAAGAATAATCCATTGGGTTGTTGCAGTCTGTCGATGTACGCCAGCGCTTCAGCGATGCCGCGATCCAGATAGGTTTTGTCTCCCGTGACCCGAAAGACCAGAACCTGCACGACCGAGAGTTTGTATACGTCGTCGAGATAAAATCGCGTCTGGCCGCTCAGGCCGTCCGGCCGGGGTTTGGACCATTCACCATCGGCAAAATGTTTTCCCAGGTCCAGGTAGGGCTGTTGGCCGTTAATAAAATAAATTTCCAGCGGCAAAATACCAAAAACGCTGTGATCGATGTTATTTGGAGGAGGAACCAGGCGTTTGCCTTCCGGCGTGATAATGCTCTGGTAATGGGCGATGAGTTTATTTAACAAATCCTGATCGCCGATGGCGTCGGCAAAACGGATTGCGCCAAAGGCGCTGCAGGTTTCGTAATAGGCCAAACCGCTTTTGTCGGTCGCATAAGTGGGGCGGTTGAGCAGGTTATTAGCAAGCAAAATACCGATCGTTCGCGGATTGCACTCGGCTGGCAAATTCAGATTCAGGCTGTTAGCCGGCAGCGTTTCCTGATTGGCCATGGGTGTCGCGGCATTCTGGTCGTCGGCACGTACTGGAGCAGTCCACAAAACGAATAAACTAACTAGACCAATCAAACAGGCCAATCGGTAACTCATAAATCGTTCCTCCAATCATCGGCTGATGATAATATTTTTAATCGATTCTTAACAGGCATATAGCTGATATAGCTGGCATTAAATTCAGGAGTGGTTATGTTGTGCGCACTGCCTTAAGGAGACGTTATGCAAATTCAACCTTATCTATTTAATTTTAACGGCCGCTGTGAAGAAGCGATCGAGTTTTATAAGAAAGCCCTGGGCGCCAAAGTGGATAGGCTTATGCATTTCAAGGATTGCCCGGAACCACCGCCGCAAGGCATGAATCCCGCCGTCGCCGACAAAGTCATGCACGCGAGCCTGCGTATCGGCGACTCCACGTTGTTCCTGTCCGACGGGCGCTGCCAGACCGGAGCGACTTTCGAGGGCGTTTCTCTTTCTCTTTCGGCAGCCAATGACGCCGAGGCTCAGAAACTGTTTGCCGCACTCGCCGATGGCGGCAAGGTAAACATGCCGCTGACCAAAACGTTCTTTTCACCAAGTTTTGGCATGCTCACCGACCGCTTTGGCGTATCGTGGATGATTATCACGCTGCACAATGAGTCGTGACTCCATATTCGCTCTCCTAATCAACTGCTCAACTTTCGCCTGTTCTCGGCGCGGCGATGCCGCGCCGTAGACACTGGCTGAGGCAAAATGTAATATGGTTTTGTCGGGCGATTAGCTCAGTTGGTTAGAGCGCATGCATGACACGCATGAGGTCACAGGTTCGAATCCTGTATCGCCCATTAAACCAACAATAATGATCCGCAGACTTCACCACAATGACGGCTGCATCTTGTTCCTCAATGTCCTAACTACGTAGTTGGGTTTATTACTCCTATTTTTGGCCTTCTAAGCGCAACAACGTAACAAAGGCTTATTTTATAGAGTATTTCACACTTTCTGATCCGTAACATGATTCGTGCTTGTTGCGCCTTTAAGTGTGGAGGAAACATCTATATTTTCAGGGGTTGTAACGCTGTAACGGTTAGATTTTTCCCAAGAGCCTCTAACAATATGAGACGGGGCCGCGACGTCGAATTCGGGGTCAGGAAGCCTCGTCCCGAAGGGTTTGGCCTCCAAGCGGTCATCTGCGGCGTCATCGCTCCGAACCATATTATCTTTCGAATATACACTCGTCGCTCTTCCTTGCATCTGGCCACTTGGAGACCAAACGCGACTCCCGCCTCATTTTGTTAGAGGCTCTAAATACCTCTCGAAAGCCTCACTGAAGGCAGTCAGAAAATACCCTTTAGCGATTTTCTATTTAAGTTAGAGTTAAACCACTTATTTTGGGCCGCCGAGTCGTGACAGCGTGACAATCCCTTAATTTCCAGCACATTTTTGCATTTTTCAATCGTGACATCATTTTCATTTGTCACACTTAGAAAAGTGAGAAAGACTCTATATTTACCGATGTTGTCACGCTGTCACGGTTTGATTTTCCCTGTTAGAGTCCCTAAGTCCAGAAAGCGCAACAGAAGGATCCACAGAGATTACGTTAATAGGCGCAGAGTGAACATCGAAGCACAAATGCTACGGCACCGCTTGATATTTACTTGTCAAAGAACCGGCTTTAAGAGCCTATACACTGAATAGGGAAACTAACCGGCGCGGCGAGCAGCTGCGCTGAGTAGGGAGTCGGGAGACAGGAGTGGGCGGCGAAGCCGCAGTTTTCTGTTTTCAGTGTTCAGTTTTCAGATTCTTTGACCACTGATTAAACGGATGTAACCATGAAAGACGCAAAGAGCACGAAGAAATTCACTCACAGAAATTTTTCCCGCCTGATGATATAGTCTTGGCTCGATGGATAGCCAAAACCCGACACATTTGTTCTCTCCGCTGAAAATTAAATCTCTCACGCTGCGCAATCGCATCGGCGTATCGCCCATGTGCGAGTATTCATCCGAGGATGGCACTGCTACGGACTGGCACCTGGTGCATCTGGGCTCGCGGGCGGTCGGCGGCGCGGGTCTGGTTATGGCCGAGGCCACGGCGGTTACCGCGAATGGGCGCATCTCGCCGGGCGACGCGTGCATCTGGGCGGATAAGCACATCGAACCGATCGCCCGCATTAATCGATTCATCCGTCTACACGGCGCCGTGCCGGGTATCCAGATCGCCCATGCCGGACGCAAAGCGTCCGCAGCGCTCCCGTGGGAGGGCGGCGAACAACTCTCGGACGATGCGGGCGGCTGGCCGACAATCGCGCCCAGCGCCCTGGCCTTCGGAGCAAAACTGCAAAAGGTTCCACGCGCTATGAACGAAGCGGACATCGCCCGCGTGCAGAGTGAATTTGTCGCGGCAGCCAAACGGGCACTCACGGCGGGCACGGAATGGCTGGAATTACATTTTGCGCATGGCTATTTAGCACATGAATTTCTTTCGCCGCTGTCCAATCACCGTACGGACGGTTACGGCGGCAGCTTTGAGAATCGCATTCGATTTGCCCTGGAAATCACGCAAAAGGTCCGGGCTGTTTGGCCGGACAAATTTCCGCTGGCCGCACGGCTTTCCTGCACCGACTGGATGGACGGCGGATGGGACATTGAGCAAAGCATCGAGTTGTCGCGGCGTTTAAAATCCATCGGCGTGGATCTGATTGATTGTAGTTCCGGGGCACTCGTACCGCAGGCCGTCGTTCCGATGGCCCCGGGATTCCAGGTGCCGTTTGCCGAGCGCATCAGGCGCGAAGCGAAAATCGCTACGGCCGCGGTCGGTTGCATCACGGAGCCGACACACGCGGACGAAATCATCCGCAATGGCCGGGCGGACATCGTATTTCTAGCGCGGGAACTTTTGCGTGATCCGTATTGGCCGCGGCGGGCGGCGGAGGTGCTGGGGCACAAGGATTTACTGCCGCCGCCGGTGCAGTACCGCAGGGCATGGTAGGGTGCAACCGAGTAGGGAGTTCTGAGACGGGAGTCGGGAGAAATTTCACCACGACGACACTAGGACACGACGGTTTTTAACCACGAAAAACGATTCACAGATTACGTGGATTAACGCAGATTTTGAACCACTGATTACTCGGATAACACCGATGACGCGAAGGTTTTAACGCCGAGGACGTAGCGGCTCTGTCCTAAAGGGACGTTCAGGTGTCGACCGTCCTTGGGAGGCCGCCACGCCGTTTAACCCAAACCCATTAGCCAACCGCGGATTTCAGGCGAAAGCCGCGTGCCGATGAGCTTTGGCGGTTTTTGCCCTTTCGTGCGCCCGCTCAGGGTCCCGGGCCATTTGCTCATGCGCCAAATGCAGATCGTGAGTTTGACGGGCGTAAAGAGAAAGGGCCAGTATCGGAAATACGTTCGCATACACCGGATAATTCATATACAGAATGCCCGGATGGCCCGTGCCAACGGGGCTTGGATCACTCCAGCCGCACCGTTTGTCGTGCGTTGCGATCAGATAATCTGCGGCTCGCCGCGCAGCGTCACCGGTGTGAAGGTTGGCACGGCAGAGCGTGTAAAGAACCCATGCGGTTTGTGTAGGCGTGCTCACTCCGGCAACGCGGGCGGTTGGTGAAAGATAGGAATCCGTCGATTCCCCAAACCCGCCGTCGGGATTTTGTTGATCCAATAGCCATGTAATGGCGCGCTGGATATACGCGCGATCCGATGGCTCGCCGACGGCCAGCAGGCCGTTGAGCGCGGCCGTGGCGCCAAACAGATAATTAACTCCCCATCGGCCGATCCATGCACCGGTCCGCGAATCCTGCGTGCTCCGCAGATATTCAATGCCACGGCGGACGGAACTGGAATTTTCCGCGTTCAGGCCGGCTGCTCCCATTGCTTCAAGTACGTGCCCGGTGCAATCCGCAGAACTATCGTCAAACAGCACCACCGAATCGATATAGCGCCGCGTCAACCGGCCCAACAGACAATTGATGTTGTTGTTCCGATCGAATGCTCCCCATCCGCCGTCGCGGCTTTGCATCGAGCAAAGCCAATGGACGGCCTTCTGAATGGGTCTGGAATATTGAGTTCCCCAGTGCGAAAGCATAAGGATCGCGGCGGCGGTATCATCAGTGTCCGGGGCATATTCGAAGTCGCGGCCGAAGGGAAAACCGCCCGACGATTGCTGGCGACTGAGCACAAAATCCGCCGTCGGGCAAAGCGTCTCCCGCGCCATTCCCGATGCCAGCAGGCCATGTGCGACCAGAATCGTATCCCAATCGCTGCCGTCCATGAGCGCGCCATTGTAGATGTTTTGGCCAAAATACAGGTCTTCGATGAACCCGAAGCCTTTTTCGATGCACTCCGAAAGGCGCGCCCGCTGACGCGGAAAATGGCTTGCGTAATGATCCAGCGCCATCATCGAAAAGAGCGTGGAGAGCGTGTAGCCGCCCCAACTGCCGCCGGGTTGCTGATGGGCCAGAATCTTGTGTATCAGGGCGCCGTCGAAAAAACGATTGGGAGTGCGCGCCGGCATGTCGGCATACGATCGGGGCTCGAGCTGGAGTTCGGCCAGCGCAAAAGACGGGCCAGGGTTTTTGTGCACGCGGTTATGGCGCAGATAAGCAATCGACATCAGATGCGGAATCACCCATTGGGCAAAACCTTTGTAATTCAGTGGAACCCGTTCGAGAAAAAGAACATAAGGCGTATATGGGACTGCCCGCCAGGAAAAGTTTCCGAACAGGGCAAGGATGATCTGCGTGAATAGCGCCGTCGCCTTCAGGCCGCCGCGATCCAGGATGAACTTGCGCGCCGTGCGCAGGGCGGTATTGCGCGGGCCGGCGCCGAGGACTTTCAGGGCCCAGTAGTTAAAGACGGTGGCGTTCAATTCGCCGCTGCAGGAATTGACGTCGGGAATCTGTTGCCAGGAACCGTCCGGCAATTGCGTCTGGATAAGTTCGCGACGCAGCCGGTTGCCGTCGAGACCCTGGGCCTTGCGGCCGAACCAATGCGTGAGGACCAGGTATTGTGAAATAAAATGTTTGCCGAGATGCGAGTTGAAGTTCCAGGTGCGTCCATCGATCCGCCGATCGAGCAGGCGCGATTGGCTGCAGGCCAGGACGTGCACGAGCTTTTCCCGCGGATGATCGCCAACCCGCGGCGTGTTCCGGAGGTTTCGCCGGTCGATTTGTGCCGGGTCATGATGGCGCACAATCGTCATGGCCGGCTCCGTTTGTACAAGATCGTTATCGTGTTGACCGGACACGGCGGATTGGAAGCAAGATTGGGATGCGTCCTCATTTGGGTCCTTTCCCTTATTAATACTATGCTTCGTGCGGAAACAAAAAAAGCCGATGCAACCAGATCCCGAAATTTCGGGATTCGATTGCGTCGGCTTACTCTTTAATGGGTCTCCCGGCTGTCGACCGGATTACCCTTTATCTAGTCATCCGAAGACTTTGATATTCTGTGGGGAGCCGCTTTATTTAAAGCTCCATCGCTTCATCAATATATATTTCTCAACGGATTAAGCAAGGAGACTGCCGATCGGCTTCGGCCGGGCTTTGCATTACAACCAGGAAGATTCAAATGGCCAGCGCAAACCGGAGCTGAAGAGTTTTTATGAAGCAGTGGCCAAAACAGTATGGGGAGCTCAACAGAATTTGCTCTTCGGCGCCGGCACGGACGCCGGCAGCGCCATGGAATAACTGCTCGCGGATCTGAAGCGCCATCACTACGATCTGGCCCAGCACGTTGCCGGCTCAATTGTCGTGGACGAACACCATCTCACGGAAAATCAATTAATGGCCAAAGCGCGGGAATTTTTTGTTGCAGCCGGGGCTTCCTCAACTCCGAACATTCGTAAGCCGCCGCCGCTTCATCGGAATTATTGCCGGCACGGTGCGAATCATGGATATGATATGACATCGGGGCGTCTGCTGGTTGCGTTCACCCCGGATAAAACACCGCGGTAAGTTCGCCGGCGGAGGTTATTCTCTTTGTCCTGCACCCCAACAAAAGTGAGTTCCATTCATGTATATAAAAGTTGGTTATGAACTGATCTATGACTGTCCCCAGCCGACGCCCATGCTGCTGATGCTCAATATCCATTACAGCCACGCTTATGAAATCGTGGTGCCCGATCACCTGATCGTCAACCCCGCCGTGCCGATCACCGCTTACCGCGACGGGTTTGGCAACTGGTGCAGTCGTCTGGAACTATACGCCGGCCGCACGACGATCAAGACCTCGGCGATCGTACTCTCCAACGGAATTCCTGAGCCGGTGGTGCTTGCGGCACGGCAGCACCCGGTCATGGAGTTGCCCGAAGAGTCACTGGCTTTTCTTCTGGCCAGCCGCTATTGCGAGACGGAATTGTTGACGCCAATCGCATGGAGTTTGTTTGGCAAAACGCCGGAGGGCTGGGCAAGGGTGCAGGCGATCTGCGATTTTGTGCACAATCACATTCGCTTCGACTACATGCAGGCCCGTGCGACGCGTACGGCGCTTGAGACATATAACGAACGAGTGGGTGTATGCCGGGACTTTGCCCATCTGGCGATAGCATTCTGCCGGTGTATGAATATTCCGGCCCGTTATTGCACGGGTTACCTGGGAGATATTGGCATGCCGCCCCCTTATGCCCCTATGGATTTTGCCAGTTGGCTCGAGGCTTTCATCGGCGGCCGGTGGTACGTCTTTGATCCGCGTAACAATACGCCTCGGATCGGCCGGGTGCTCATTGCGCGCGGACGGGATGCGGTGGATGTGGCGATCAGCACCGCGTTCGGTCCTAATACACTCGTGGGTTTCACGGTGATATGCGATGAAGTGGCCAACCCGAATTGATCGACTATGGAAGCAACGAATGCAACATGGAACAGGTTTTATCCACGAAAAACGATCTACAGATTACGCAGATTTTTGACCACGGATTTCACGGCGGTGTAGCCGCTGGGACGGGAGAAATGAATCGGTATTGCAAATGCGGATAAAAGTAATACAATAGGGTTATGAAGACCAATACCTGCAAATTACCGGAAAAACTAGACGCCGAACTGGAAACGGCGGCGCGCCAGGAGGGGATTAGCAAGTCGCAGATCGTGCGTTGGGCGCTGGAGGCGTATGTGGGAAAAAAACGCGCTCGTAAGTCTCTGCGCGCTTTTGATTTAGTTAAGGATCTTAGTGGCAGCCTGAAAGGGCCGGCGGATCTATTGACTCATGCCAGATACATGGAGGACTTTGGTGCCCGAGCGTTTGGTTATCGTCGACACCGGGCCATTGGTGGCGTTTCTGGTCGAAAATGAGCCGCGACATACGTGGGTCGTTGAACAGTTCAAATTATTGCCCGCGCCATTTCTGACGTGTGAAGCCGTCCTGACCGAGACGTTTCATCTTCTGAGCCATGCCCCAGGAGGCGGGCGCCACTTTTTCCAATTGCTTGCCCGCGGCGTCCTGAGGGTTGATTTTGCATTGATGGCTGAAACCCGCACCTTGGAAAAATTAATCCACAAGTACCGGGATTTACCGATGTCACTGGCCGACGCATGCCTGGTGCGGATGATGGAACTACGTCCCGCCGCGGCAGTCTTTACGCTGGATACGGATTTTAAAATTTATCGAAAACATGGACGTGAGCCCATACCAGTGGTGATGCCGGAATAAAACGAAGGTATTAGGTGACAGAGAACAGGCCACAGATTTTGATTTCACAGATGATTTAGCCACAGAGGGTGGCGACAAAGCTTACGAGTCAGGACGTAGGGAGTCGGGAGAAATTTCACCACGACGACACTACGACACGACGGTTTTTAACCACGAAAAACACGAAAGACTTTTTTACCGCAAAGAACGCTAAGGACAACGAAGGGGTAGTTTGGCTCCGGAACGATGCCAAGCCTGTAATCTCATACATGATGTCGCTTGTGCCGGATAAACATAAAACCAGCATAGGCAAATGCTGCGATAAGCACGAGCCAAAGCAAACAAAATAGCCCAAACGAAATGCCGCCAAGCACACGGTGCTTTTTGGAGAACATATCTATCCTGTGCGGAATATCATCGTAAATAAATCCGGCAATACATCCAACAATGCCGCCGGCAACTGCTCCACCCACTGATGTCATGAAACCCATTAGCCAGCTCTGACTAAATCCCCACCACAAACCTGCGATGAGTCCGCACATAATTCCCAGAAATGCAAATATCGCGGTAATGCCGATCATAGGGGACGTTTGCTCCAGCTCTGTTTCAGGCTACATGATCATCACTCAATATCTTGTCTGCAATGGATGTAATTTCTGTAGCATTGTCAACAGCCGAAGCTGCCTCATAGGTCGCCTCGCACGCAGCAAGAAGCGCGCTGTCGGCAAGTGCGAATGCGACGGCACTTGCGGCTCTCGCTTTGGAAAACGCGACGGAAACCTGCTCTTGACTTGCACGCCCTGTATCCTGCTTGTCCGACAAATCCAGATAAGCGGAATCAACTTCATCTGCATAAGCTTGAACTTCGGCTTGCATGTCATCCGTCGGCAACTCATGCCTGCTCAAACATTCCAAAGCTCGCGTGATAATTGGCTGCGTAAGGCCAAAACGCTCGACAATCGCGCGGCTGACAGCATAGGCGACTTGGCGAAGCTGTGTCTCGGTTGCGGAATCAAAACGCTTCCGCAGTTTAGGAGAAATCAACTCAATGCGCGTCTCTGTCATGTTTGCGTGAATGCCTCCTAAATGAACCACGCATAAAAAGAACACAATCTTAGCCCCGAAATGATAAACCTGCTTACAAAAAGTATCTATGGAGGTTCCACAACGATGGCCTCAAGATGGTATGGATGGAATTGACTTCACGAATAAGTGTCAAACAGACTCTGGATGTGGAGGGTTTTGGCAATATTCGGCTAAAAATGCAATGATTTACTCACTTGGCCGATCGGATTGTGCAACGCGTTTGATTTTAGCGCCCAGGGCGTTGAGACGCTGTTCGATTTTTTCATAACCGCGGTCAATATGGTAGACGCGATTAACCGTAGTCGTGCCGCGGGCGGCCAGGCCGGCCAAAATCAGTGCCGCCGAGGCCCGCAGATCGCTGGCCATTACCGGCGCGCCGATAAGCGTTTGTTCGCCTTCGATGATCACGGTGGGGCCTTCACGATGCATCCGGGCGCCCAGGCGCGAAAGCTCGGCGACGTGCAAAAAGCGGTCGGGGAAAATCTTCTCCGTCACCACGCTGTTGCCGCTGGCCAATGAAAGCAGCGACATAAATTGTGCCTGCAGATCGGTGGGAAAACCGGGGTGCGGCTGGGTGGTGATGGTGGTGGCTTCCAGCCGGCGGGTCTGGGCGACCGTGGCGCCGCCATTGGATTTTTCCACAGTCACGCCGATAGCCCTGAGTTTATCCACCGCGGCCATGAGATGATCGAGCCGGACGTTCTGCAGAACGACCTCGCCATGGGTAATGGCCGCGGCGACCATGAACGTGCCGGCTTCGATGCGATCGGGGATGAGAGAGTGTTTGACGCCCCTGAGCGATTCAACGCCCTCGATGGTGATGCGCGGCGAGCCGTGGCCGGTGATTTTTGCGCCCATGGCGTTGAGATAATCAGCCAGATTGGCCACTTCCGGCTCGCAAGCGGCGGATTCAATGACCGTATTGCCTTCAGCCAGCGTGGCGGCACACATGACGTTGGCCGTACCCAGAACGGTTGAGCCGAAGTTGCCTCCAAGGAAAATTTCCGTGCCATAAAGCCGGTCAGCGGAAGCGACGATGTCGCCGCCCTGAAGTTCGATTTTAGCGCCCAGGGCCTTGAGGCCGCGAAGGTGAATATCGATGGGGCGGTCGCCGATGTTGCACCCGCCGGGCATGGAGACACGGGCCTTTTTGCGTTTGGCCAGCAGCGGCCCAAGCACGCAAATACTGGCACGCATTTTTCGGACCACATCGTAAGGAGCGTGGCAATTGTTTTCGTCGGTTACCGCGATGCGGATGGAATTATCCGCAAGGCGCTCCACTGAAGCACCCAGAAGCTCAAGAAGCTCGGTCTGGCTGTTGATGTCCTGAAGGTTGGGTACGTCCGCTATAAGAGAAGGTCCATCGGCAAGCAGGGCGGCGGCCATAATGGGCAGAGAGGCGTTCTTGGAGCCGTTAATGCGAATGGAACCCCGGAGAACGGAGCCGCCTTCGATGACAAATGAATCCATGGAAAATCCCTTAGCCACAGAGAACGGGACTGTTGCCCAAAGCCTCTCTGAAAGCTCATTAAATCCGTGCGGTCGTCGGCGCCAACAGTGCATCGATGAAAAATGGCACCGGGTCTATAAAGCGCATGACCTTTTGCATCATCGCAACTC
>Ga0335074_10002388_pt1 | contig 25553 bp, 20 predicted proteins | sample Lox_Sample_23_FD_206715 | JGI IMG/M metagenome (GOLD analysis project Ga0335074, IMG submission 206715) | Soil microbial communities from Loxahatchee National Wildlife Refuge, Florida, United States - Lox_Sample_2.3 | ecosystem: Environmental > Terrestrial > Soil > Wetlands | place: USA... | reverse complement strand
CGTCCTCCAGTCCGCCTCGTCGGGCGTGTCCCCGGCGCCGCGCAGGTAGTACTCGCGCAGCGGCCCGTCGATGCTGATCTGGTGCGTCGTGGCGTATGAGCCCAGCTTGGCGTAGCTGAGGTCCGCATCGGCGAGTGAGCCGTGATGGCTGATGACGGCGAGTTCGGCGGCCGGGACCACCAGCGGGGTGACCCGCCCGATGAGGCGCACGCGGCCTTCCACCGGGACGAACACTGTGGCCTGACCCCGGTCGGTCTGGAACAGCTCGCTGGCGAACACCCCGCCGGCCGGCCCGGTGGCGTGCAGCGCCTGTGCCGGACGGTGGCCCGCAGCTCGGCCAGGGCACCCTGCCACCAGGCCAGCAGGTCCGCCCGGTCGACCACGGCCCCGATGGCCGCCGCCGCGGTCGCGGGCACGCTACGGTGCTCGATCCCGGCCGCTACGGCGGGTGGCTCCAGCAGGCTGCGCAGCGAATCGACCGCGGCCCGCGTCTGAGGCAGTCCGGCCTCCAGCCGGGACAGGTGCGCCGCGATGAGAGCGTTGCGGGCGTCCGCGTCCGGTGCGGCGAGCACCGCCTTCACATCGGCGACCGGCATCTCCAGGTCACGCAGCCGCCGGATGACCTGTGCGGCCGGGATCTGGCCGGCCGAGTAGTACCGGTAGCCCGTCTCCGGGTTCACGGTGGCCGGCTCGGGCAGCCCAACCTGATGGTCGTGGCGCAGCGTCTTGACACTGAGGTGCGTAGCGCGGGAGAAGTCGCCCACGGTGATCCCTGTCGGCATCCAGCCATTCTCAGCCTTCCAGTTACCGGAGAGTCAACCGCGGAATCCGCCCTTGACCCTCCGGTGACGGGAGCACCGACGGTGGAGTCGTCAGCGCATAACGCAGGAAGGAACCGACATGACCGACACCACCGCTTTGGCCCCCGTGCTGGCCGAGTACTTCAGTGCCGTCAACGCGTTCGACGAGGACGCCCATCGTGGCCACCTTCGCCGACGACGCCCTTGTCAACGACGTGCACCGGGAATTCTGGGGCCGCGAGGCCGTCGCCGCTGGGCGGCCAGGGAACTGGCCGGCGTCGGGTGACCGTCGAGGTGACCGAGGTCCTCGACCACCACGGCGACACCATCGTCCGCGGCCGCTACGACGGCGACTACGACAAGACGAACCTGCCGGACGAGCTCATCCTGACCAGCTACTTCACCGTACGCGATGGCAAAATCGACACGCTGATCGTCATCCGTAACACCCCGGCCGATGTCGGCAACCTCGCTTAGCATCCGGGCTGGCGAGCCAGAAGGCGCAGATCACGCCGATCTGCGGGCCGGGCGTAACCTCCGGATATGTGGCACGCGCCCGAAGAATTGTCGGCTGCGGTTAGAGCGTGGCCGACTGGCCAGTGCTACGGACCAGTGACCGACGGCGGTCCACCGGAGCGGCTGACCGGCGGGGCCCGTGGACCTCGGGCGTGTGCAACTGTGGCGGCCGTATCGCTGCTGCGGATCTGGTCGGCCGCTGAAGCCAGCCAGCGGGGTTTCTTCGGCCCTGAGCCGAGGTTGCCGGCCGAGCTGATCGGGTGGGCGGCCCGTGAGCTCAGCCGCTGCAGCGTTGATGCTTGCGGAGCCTGAGCCGTACCGTTGTGCATGGCTTCACGCGCCGGGCTGGAGTTGCACTCTTCCGGCTGCTACCTGCCGCCGGGCTATCGTCGTCTCCTTGACCGGCTTATTGAGGTCCTCGCAGCCGATCCGCGAGTTCGAGCCGCGTGGGTCCATGGGTCCATCGCCCGCGGCGACGCAGACGAGATGTCAGACCTTGATGTGATCATCGCTGTTGCGGACGATGACATGACCGCGTTCGCTGCGGGTTGGCGGGAGCGCCTCAATGAGATCACTCCGACCGTGATGGCTCGCCCATCATTCGGTACCACTGGCAGCTGGCTTGCCGTCACCCCGACGTGTCAGCGATTCGACCTGTGGGTGGAACCGGCCTCACGCGTTACTGCGTCTCCAGTCCATGACCGTCACGTCCTCTTCGACCGGGACAATCTCTCCGGCCACGTACCGGCGCCACCGCCGCCGGCGCCGCCCTCGCCCGCGAGGCTGCGCGGCCTCGCCCAGCGGTTCAGCTCCGCAGCCGCTGTCGCACGAGTCGCAGACGATCTGCTGATGCTCCAGGTCATCTGGGTCCTTCGCTGGGTCCTGTACAACGCCTACGTCGAGTCGAACCGTCCACTCCCGCCGACCGGACTCAAGCAGTGGAGCGCCAAGCTGACCGAGGTCCAGCGCGAGACGCTGGTCGCGCTGCCTACCTCCGGAAGTCAGGCACCGATCATCGCCGCGCTAGAGGACGTGCTCGGCAAGCTGCCGGCCCGGCTGCCCGACCCTGCTCTCCCGGACGTGGTGATGCCGCCCGAGGGGTTCATCCGTGGCCTGGACATCGGCTCCGTACCCGCCGGGACCTGGGGCCGTCACGTGGCGGAGGAGTACTTCGCGCTGCACTTGTACCTGACCGTCGCGCTGCATCGCCGCGACTGGCTCCTCGGTGTCCTCGGCGCGAACGACGCCCGAAGGCTGCTCTACGAGCTGGCACTCGAAGCGAATGGGCGCCGCCCTGCCGCATCACCCGCAGACTGGAGCGGTCGCCTGACAAGCGAACAACGACTCGACCTCCTCGCTATCCCTTCCGGTGCCGCTGATCTGCAGAGCGTCCTGGCCGCGCATCTCAGCGGGCGCGAGGTGTTCACGCGACGAGGACGAGAAATCCTCGGGAACGCATGGCCTGCTGACATGGAGACAGTCGTCACCACCTACGTCGACCGAGTGATTGGTTAGCATCGCCTGGGATGGAGCGGATCAAGGAATCGGTCGCCGTGGTCATCAGCCGGCCGGACGGCGCGTTGCTGGTGACTCGGCGGCCTGACGATCCCCGCGATCCGCTGGCCGGGCTATGGGGCTTCCCGGCTGTGACGCGCAGGCCAGGCGAGGACGAGCGAGCGGCCGCGCAGCGAGTCGGGCCGGTCAAGCTCGGCGTGACGCTGTCAATCGGCGCGAAGCTGGGCGAGCAGACCGAGGACCGGGGCGAGTACGTGCTGCGCCTCGCCGACTATGCGGCGGTGATCGCCGATGGCACTCCGGTGGTCCCGCAGGCCGATGACTGCATGACGCAGTACGTGGCCTGCGAGTTCACCGACGACCCTGGCGTGGTTATTCCGGCTGCGCGGCGGGGGTCGGTGTGCTCGCAGATCTTCCTCGCCGCGATCGGCGTGGACTGGCGCTAGTTGCCCGCGCTCGCAGCCGCGCGCCGGATATCGCTTTGGTCATCCCCGTTGCGCCCGCCGGTCAGCTACGCCAGAGTCCAGCTATGGAATACGTCATGTCCAGCCGCTGGTCCCTGATGGAGCACTTTGACATCACCGACACCTCGGGTGGGCGCGTGTTCGAGGCGCGCGGTCACCTGGGCTCACGGATATCGCTGCTCGACGGCCACGGCCAGGAAGTGGCCGAGATCCGCAAGCACATGATGTCGGACGCTCACGAGGTGTACCTGGGCGGGCAGAACGTCGCCAGGGTGCGCCACGCCGGGATCTTCGGCGACAAGTACGACATCGAGTCGAGCTTCGGCAGGCTTGAGGCACGCGGCCATTTCGCCGGCGGCGACTACACCGTGAGCCGGGGCGGAGCGCCCGTCGCCCGGCTGGTCCGCCAGTTCTCGATCAGGGAGAAGTTCGCCGTCGACGTCGCGGACGACGAGAACCAGGCGTTCCTGCTCGCGCTCGTGCTGGCGATCGAGGCCATCCATGAGGAGCGCCGCGAGCGGGAGGACCGCGGACCTGGTTTCGGCATGGGCGCTGGCATCGCAGGCAGGGGCGGGTTCGGGGACGGCGGTGGCATCGCCGGGATGATCGAGCGGGACATCCTCTGACCGGTCGCGTGAGGGACAACAGCCCGATGCACGTCGCCGAGGTCGATACTCCTGCGCTGCTCGTGGACGGGGACGCGCTGGAGCGGAACATTGCCACGATGGCGGCGGCCCTGCCTGGTACGCGCCTGCGGCCGCATGTCAAGGCACACAAATGCACCGGTCTGGCCAGACGACAGGCAGCAGCCGGACATCACGCGTTTACCTGCGCCACCATCCGCGAGTGCGAGGGGATGGCGGCCGCCGGGCTTGGCGAGGATCTGCTGCTCGCCAACGAGGTGCTGGACGCCAGGCGCCTCGGCAACCTAGCAGCGGCCGGCACGCGCGTGACGGTTTCCGTGGACTCGCAGCAGACGATCGAGGCGGCGGCCGATGGCGGCGTGCGCGAGGTGCTGATCGATGTCAACGTCGGCCTGCCTCGCTGCGGCTGCCAGCCAGCCGGCGCGGGCAAGCTAGCCGATCTGGCCCGTAGCAAAGGGCTCGAGGTCCGGGGCGTGATGGGCTACGAGGGCCACGTCGTCGGCGTCGTCGATGCGGCCGACCGCGCCGAGAAGTGCCGGGCCGCCATGGAACTGCTCGTAGCCGCCCACGCCGATGTCGGGGGCGAACTGGTGTCGGCTGGGGGCACCGGCACCTACGAGCTCAACACCTGGGCGAACGAGATCCAGGCCGGATCCTACGCGCTGATGGATACCGCCTACGGGCGACTCGGCCTGCCGTTCGAGCAGGCCGCGTTCGTGCTGGCCACCGTGGTCTCGAACTCAGATAGCTGGGCCGTCGGCAACGCAGGGCTCAAGGCCTTCGGGATGGACCACGGCAACCCGGAGGTCGCCGGGGGATCAGTGTGGTTCTGCTCGGACGAGCACGTCACGTTCGCGCCGCCGCGGCCGGTCGGCGAACGCGCGTGGCTGACCCCGGCGCACATCGACCCGACGATGGCTCTGCACGAGCGCGCCTACGTGTTCTCTGGCGACACCGTGGTCGATATCTGGCCGATCGACCTGCGCGGCTGGTAAGCGTCCCTGGCACCAGGCGGCGGACAGCCAGCGCCGAAGCTAGCGAGACAATCCAACGTATAGACCGATGATATGATCGGGTTATGAGGAGTGATGCGCCTAGGCTGCTTCCCGTCCTGAGGTCGCAGCATCAGGCTGATCTGCTAGCAACGCTATTGCTGCATCCGGAGCAAGAGCACACGATCACTGATCTGGCGAGGCGGCTGTCGGTGCCTCAATCGACGGTCAGTGGCGAGGTGCGGCGGCTAGCAGACGCGGGCATTCTCACCGTCCGCCACGTTGGCCGGTCACGGCTGGTGCAGGCGAATACAGGCTCACGGCTGACAGCTCCGCTCACGGAACTGCTCACGCTGACCTATGGCCCGCACGTGGTGATCGCGGACGAGTTCGCGGGTCTCGACAACGTCGTGCTGGTGGTGATCTTCGGTTCGTGGGCAGCGAGGTACCAGGGTCAGCGCGGTCAGCCGCCAAACGACGTCGACGTGCTGGTAGTAGGGACGCCGGATCGAGTCGCCATGTACGGCGCTGCTGAGCGCGCCGAGTCACGGCTTGGCCGGCCGGTCAACCCGACAAGCTGCTCTCCAGAGCAGTGGGAAAACCCGACCGAGCCGTTCATCAGAGAGATCATCTCGCGACCATACGTCACGATCATCGATCGTGGCTCTGAGACCGGTGGGGCGGCATGACCAGGTGGCAGCGAGGAGAGGCGGAGGTCGAGCGGATGCTTGCGGGTGGCGAACTCCAGGCACTGACCGGTGCGGCCGCCGACGGGGGCCAGTGGCTACTGAAAGCCCGCCGCACCCTCAGTACGGCGGTAGGGGCCGCCGACACGGACCCGGACAGCGCGTTCACATTGGCCTACGACGCTGCGCGCTTCGCCTGCACCGCACTGCTTGCGCAGCAGGGTCTTCGCGCTACGACGCGGGGCGGGCATTACGCCGTCGAGATCGCCGTCCGTGGCCAGTTCGGTCCGAGCTTCGATCGGTATGGCGGACTGCGGCGCCAACGCAACGACATTGAGTACCCGGTCGTGGTCGCTGCCCGCTTAACACCGGACGATGCGCGATCTGCTGCTGCGGTGGCGACCGAACTCATCGAGGCCGCAGAGCGTCTGCTGCCCCATCTCGGCCTCTTTGGGTAGTCGGTGCTGCAGGTCACCGAGGATATCCTCGATCTCTGCAGCTCGTGGCAGGCCGAGCCGCCGGTAGAGCGCGAGCGCCTCGCACAACGCTGCCTCGGCGTCAGCTGGCAGGCCAGCCTGCAGGTGACAACGACCGATGCCATCCAGGGCGCTGACGTGCTCGAGGGGTGCGGTCTTCTCGGAGGTTTGCGCAAAGGCCTGCTGGAAGCAAACGAGCGCGTCGGCTGGACTTGAGGACGCCAGTCGCAGGTCTCCGAGTGCGTTCAGGGCCTCGGCCTCGCAGACTTCGTCACCGATGCCGCGGTAGATTTCGAGGGCACGATCGAGGCTCTGCTCGGCCTGGCCGTGGTCTCCGGCCAGCCGCTGCGCGACGCCGAGCTCCAGCGAGGCGTTAGCCTCTCCGAGCCGGCTGCCCTGCTCTCGGTACAGCTGGAGCGCGCGACGCTGGCTGGCCGCGGCATCGTCGTAGTCTCCGAGCATTCGCTGAGCGACGCCGAGGTAGTTGAGCGCGCTGGCCGCCATGATCTTGTAATCGTGCGGGCCGAGCAGTTCCAGTGCCCTGGTGAGATTCGCTGCGGCCTCGGCTGCCGCTCCGGTCAGGCACTGCTGGTAGCCGAGCGTGCTGCGCACGCCGGCTTCGGCGATGTGATCGCCGATGACCTCGCAGAGTCGTAGCGCGGGCGAGCGAGACCGCGACGGACTGTTCCGCGGTCTCGCTCGACCTGTCTGCGCGCTGTGGCGCTGAGCCGCGCAGCGTGCTGTGGCGATCAGCCGCGCAGGCGCAGGCCGCGCGGAGTCGGCCGGAATCCCGCTGACTCCAGCGCCCGCGCGAGCGGGGAGTCGTACACGCCGCCGCCGTCCGCGCGCTCCACGGTGAGCCGGCCGAGTGCGCCCGCCTTCACCGCGGCCGCCAGCGCGGCCGATGCTGGTTCGAGTAGCTCAGGCTCGCTGGTCCAGGACAGCAAGGTCTTGCCGCCTCGCTCGACGTACAGGACCAGGTCGCCGTCGGCGAGGACGACAAGCGCGCCCGCCTTGCGCCCCGGCCGGTGCCCGCCGGGGGTTTCGCCGGGCCGGTCTGGCCAGGGGAGAGCGGCGCCGTAGGCGTTCGCCGGGTCGGCGGCGGCCAGTACGACGATCCGCGGTTCACGACGGGCCGGGCCGGTATCCCACGGATCGACTGGCGCGGCCGCCGCGCGGTCCGCGCTGGCCATGGCACGCATCCGGTCAACGGCGCCGGACAGGGCGAACTGGGCAGCCCCGAGTCCCTCCACGAAGTACCCGCGCCGGCACTGGCCCGCGTCCTCCATCGCGCGCAGCACCGGGTACAGCGCGCTGAAGCCGCCGGTCACGCGTTCCGTCCCGACGGCGCCGCGGAGCAGGATGCCGTACCGCTCAAGCAGGGCAACGGCCTGCACATGCAGCCGTCGCGTCGGCTCCAGCTCGGGCGGCGGCAGCGCCGACCACCGGCCGCTCACCGTCGGCGGTCCGGTATGCGATGGCATCGCGCCGCGGCCGAACCCCGGCCGGCGGGTGACGACGGCTCCCGGCCTGGCCGGCCAGCGGCCAGTGCCAGCTGACCCGGCCCAGGCCGGGCCCGAGCCCGGAGCCTCGGCCGCCTCGGATCCGCCGTCGCCCCGGGCCGCGGCCGCCGGACGGCCGGAGCCGAGGACGGTTCGCAGCGGCGCGAGCGTGTCGTTGGTGAGCCGGCCGGCCCACACCAGGTCCCAGATCGCGCTGGCGACCTCCCGGTCGGTGACGGGGCGGCCGCCGGTGCGCTGGCTGCTTCCGGTGCTGGCGCCTGCGGCAGTGGCCCCGGCGGCAGTGGCCCCGGCGGCAGTGGCCCCGGCGGCAGTGGCCCCGGCGGCAGTGCCATCCGGAGCGGCACTGGCTGCGGCCTGGGTGGCGAGCGCCGATGCGACCCGGTCGGCGATGCCACGGAAGAACATCGCGCCGCCACCGCCGAGCGCGGCGAGCACCGCCTCGTGCACCGGCGTCATGGTGACCTCGGCGGGCTCAGGCAGCAGCAGCGGTGCGCTGGTCGCCGGAGCCAGCACCAGCCAGCCATCGCTGCCCGGCAGTGCGCCAGCGCCGCACCAGACGACCTCACCAGCCGCTGTCAGCTCGTCCAGCAGCGCCGGCGAGTAACTCGGCACGCGGCCCGGCAGCACCAGCGTTTCCAGCGCCGACGCCGGAACGGCCGCGCCTGCCAGCTGGTCGATCACGTCATAGACCGCGTCGGCGCGAGGCGGCCGGGGGCGAGCTGTGCCGTTCGCGCGGGACTGCCGGGCGCCCGATCCCAGCTTCCCCTGGTCGGCCCGCTGCCAGGCAGGCAGGAACGCCGCGAATACCGGCGGCGGCACCGGCTCCACTTCCTTGCGCAGCCGCGCGAGGCAACGGCGGCGCAGCAGGCGAAGAACACCGGCATCGCACCAAGCCGTTCCCGTCGTCGGATCGAAATCGCCCTCGGCCAGTGCTCCGGCAGACGCCAGCCGGTGCAGGGCCCCGGTCACCACCGCGATGCCAAGGCCGTATCGGCGGGCGAGCCCGGCGGCGCTGAACGGCCCGTGCGTCCTGGCGTACCTGAGCACGAGGTCGCGCAGCGGATCGGGAACCGGCTCGGTGAACGCGTCCGGCATTCCGATCGGCAGCGCCACGCCGAGAGCGTCCCGTAGCCGGCCCGCGTCCTCGATCGCGCTCCATCGCTGCTCCCCGGCGATGCGGACATCGATGATCCGCCGCTGCGCGGCCAGGGTCGCCAGCCAGAACGGCGCCTGCGCCGGGTCAGCGGAGCGGTCCGCGACCTCGGCCTCAGTCAGCGGGCCGAGCGCGCGCAGCATGTCGGCGACCGCCTCGGCATCCCGGCAGACCCGGTCAGGGGCCAGGCGCTGCAGCTCGCGCTCTGTCTCCTCGACCACCCGGGGGTCGAGAAGCTCGCGCAGCTCGGCCTGGCCAAGCAGCTCGGCCAGCAGGGCAGAGTCGACTGCGAGTGCCTGTGCCCGCCGCTCGGCCAGCGGCGCGTCGCCCTCGTACATGAAGGCGCGGACGTAGCGGAACAGCAGCGACCTGCTGAACGGCGACGCCGCGGGGGTCTCCACCTCGACCAGCCGGATCCGGCGGGACGCGATGTCGCGCATCAGGGCGGCGAGCCCCGGCACGTCGAAGACGTCCTGCAGGCACTCCCGCATGGTCTCCAGCACAACCGGGAACGAGCCGTACTGGCTGGCCACCGCGAGCAGCTGCGCCGAGCGCTGGCGCTGCTGCCAGAGCGGCGTTCGCCGGCCTGGCTGCCGCCGGGGCAGCAGCAGGGCGCGGGCGGCACATTCGCGGAACCGGGACGCGAACAGCGCCGATGCGCCAAGCTCGGCGGTCACGATCTGCTCCACCTCGTCCGGGTCGAGCATCGCGACGCCAGCCGGGGGAGGGTCGTCGGCATCCGGCACCCTGATCACGATGCCGTCGTCGGTGTGCATCGCCTGCACGTCCATCCCGCCATACCGGTCGCGGAGCCTGGCCGCGATCGCCAGCGCCCACGGTGCGTGCAGCTGCGACCCGTACGGGCTGTGCAGCACGAGCCGCCAGTCGCCCAGCTCGTCGCGGAACCGCTCGAGGACCAGCGTGCGGTCGTCCGGAAGGTAGCCGGTGGCGTTGCGCTGCTCGGTCAGGTAGGAGAGGAGATTGCGTGCGGCCAGCTCGTCCAGGCCCTCGTCGCGCAGCCTGGCGGTTGCCTGCTCGTCGGACATCGAGCCGAGCTCGCGGCAGAACGCGCCGATCGCGGCGCCCAGCTCGGCCGGACGGCCCGGCGCGTCGCCGCGCCAGAACGGCAGCCTGCCCGGCTGCCCGGCGGCCGGCGTGACAAGTACCTGATCCGCGGTGATCTCCTCGATCCGCCACGAGGTCGCGCCCAGCACGAACACGTCGCCGACCCTGGACTCGTAGACCATCTCCTCGTCCAGCTCGCCGACGCGGCGGGAGTGCCTGCCGTCGCTCCGCTGACTGGCCCCGGCCAGGAAGACACCGAACAGCCCGCGGTCCGGGATGGTCCCGGCGTTGCTGACCGCGAGCCGCTGGCCGCCGGGGCGGCCGGTGAGCTTGCCGGTGACGCGGTCCCAGACCAGCCGCGCCCGCAGGCCGGCGAAGTCCTCGCTCGGGTACCGGCCGGCCAGCATGTCCAGGACCGACTCGAGCACCGGCCGGGTGAGCCCGGCGAACGGCGCAGCGCGGCGCACCGTCTGCTCGAGGTCGCTGACATCCCAGTCGTCCATCGCGGTCATCGCGACGATCTGCTGGGCCAGGACGTCGAGCGGGTTGCGGGGCATCCGCAGCTCCTCGATCTGGCCCGTGCGCATCCGCTGGGTCACCACCGTCGCCTGGAGCAGGTCGCCCTGGTACTTGGGGAAGAAGATGCCGCGCGACTCGTCGCCCACGTGGTGCCCGGCACGGCCGGTGCGCTGCAGCCCGCTCGCCACCGATGGCGGTGACTCGACCTGGATGACCAGGTCGACAGCGCCCATGTCGATGCCGAGTTCCAGGCTGGAGGTGGCCACGACAGCGGGCAGCGTGCCTGCCTTGAGGGCTTCCTCGATCTGGCTGCGTTCCTGCCGGGAGACCGAGCCGTGGTGGGCCCGCGCGACCACGATCTCTGCCCCGCCGCCAGCACCCGCCTGACCCATCAGCTCCGCTGGTGGCCTGCTGATGTTGTCGTCGAACCCGGCCGCTTCCTCCGCGGCGGCTTCGGCCCGCTCGGTGGCGAGCTCGTTCAGCCGGGCGCACAGCCGCTCGGCGAGCCGGCGGGAGTTGGCGAAGACGATGGTCGACCGGTGGCTCTGGATCTCGTCGAGCACGCGCGCCTCGACGTGCGGCCAGATCGAGTGCGAGCGCTCCGGATCGGCACCACCGCTCCCTGCTGGTGCGCCCCTGGCGGAGATCACCTTTCCGTCTGCCATCGGCACCCGGACCGGCGGGCCGCTCCGGTCGGCCGTCTCGAGGTCGGCCATGTCCTCGACGGGCACCACGATCTGCAGATCCAGCCGCTTGTCGCTGGGCGGCGCGACGACCGTCACCGGCAGGGCACCGCCGAGGAACGCGGCCACCTCGGCTGGCGGCCTGACTGTCGCGGACAGGCCAATCCGCTGGGCCGGCCGGCCGGCCTCCCGCAGCGCGTCCAGCCGCTCGAGCGACAGGGCCAGGTGCGCGCCGCGCTTGCCGCCAGCGAGCGCGTGCACCTCGTCGATGATGACGGTCTCGATGCCCCGCAGGCCGTCCCTGGCCTGGGACGTCAGCATCAGGAACAGCGACTCAGGCGTGGTGATCATGATGTCCGGCGGCTTGCTGGCCAGCTTCCGCCGCTCGCCGGCGGCCGTGTCGCCGGTCCGCACCGCGACCGTGATGTCCGGCTCCGGCAGGCCCAGCCGGCGGGCTGCGTGGGTGACCCCGGTCAGCGGGGAGCGGAGGTTCCGCTCGACGTCGACGGCGAGCGCCTTCAGCGGCGAGACGTACAGGACCCGGCCGCGGCGCTTCGGGTCCGCCGGGACCGGCTCGCTGGCCAGCTTGTCGATGGCCCAGAGAAAGGCGGCCAGCGTCTTCCCCGAGCCGGTCGGGGCGATGACGAGCGTGTGATCGCCGTGCCCGATCGCCGACCAGGCCTGCTCCTGGGCGGGCGTGGGGGCAGCGAACGCAGAACTGAACCACTCGCTGGTCGCCGGGCTGAACTCCGCCATGCCTCCATCCTGCCTGCTGGCACTGACAGTCCGGGACGCCCATGGGTCGCAGGCAATCGGCAGATTTGGGATAGATTCGCGCAATGGCACCACGGCTGCGCCCTGGCGCTCGCGCGATCATCCTGGACGAAGAGGACCGTGTCCTGCTGTGCCGGTTCGAGTTCGTCCGTGACGGCGAGCGTGTCGCGGTGTGGATCGCGCCCGGTGGCGGCGTCGAGCCGGGCGAGACCCCGCTGGAGGCGCTGCGGCGCGAGTTGGCGGAGGAAACCGGTCTGACGGTGACGGCTGACCCGCCGCATGTCTGGCATCAGGAGGTCGTTCGCGCCGGGCAGATCGACGGCTACGACGGAATAATGAACGACTTCTTCCTGGTCCGGACTGCGTCGTTCATCCCGCGCGGCGCCTTCACCGATGACGAGCTCGCGGCCGAGGGCCTGCTCGGCTTCCGCTGGTGGTCGCAGGCTGAGCTCGGCGAATACCGGGGACCTGACCTGTTCGGCCCGCGCCAGCTCGTGGAAGCGCTCGCGGCCCTGCTGCGGGACGGGCTGCCCCGAGTGCCGCTGCAGCTCGGCTTGTGATCCCGGGCCGTAACCGGGCGGCTTGTGGTCAGGCCGGAGGCCCGCTCGTCAGCACCACGCTGACCGAGTGCTGCTGGCCGCTGGTGTCGGTGTACTGAACGGTCACCCGGTCGCCGGGCCTCAGGTCGTTGACCATGACGGTCTGGAGACCGGTCGCGGAGCTGACACTGTGGCCGTCAACGGCGGTGATGACATCGCCGCCGGCGAGCCCTGAGCCCGCCGCGGCACTGCCTGAGACGACGCCGCTGATCTCCACGCCGCTGCTCGCAGCGGGATTGCCTGTGCCGGAGCCGCTCTGGCCGCCGCCTGACCCGTCGATCTCGACACCGAGGAACGCGGTCGGGCCGACGTGCACGACGCTGGACGCGTCTCCGGCCTCAATCTGCGCCGCGATGGAGGTGGCGGTCCCGATCGGGATCGCGAACCCGGTGCCGCCCGACTGGGAGCCGAACTGGAAGGTTGACGATCCGGCCGTGTCCATGCCGACGACCTGCCCGGCGGCGTTGACCAGCGGCCCGCCGGAGTCGCCTGACTCGATGTCGGCGTTGGTCGCGATCATGCCGGTCAGGTGCTCGCTGGAGCCGCTGATCTCGTCGCTCGCGGTGATGGACTGGCCGGTCGCGGTGACTGTTCCGCCCGCGTAGCTAGGAGTGCCCCCGGTACCGCCCGCGTTACCGATACCGACGACTTGCTCGCCGGTGGACGCCGGCTTCCCCTTGGTGATCGTCTGCAGGCCCGACGCGCCAGTGAGCTGCAGCACCGCCACGTCCTTGGTGACGCTGTAGCCGACGACGGTAGCCCCGTAGGTCTTGCCGTTGCCGACATCGGTGACGCTGATCGTAGTCGCGCCCTCGATCACGTGATTGTTGGTCAGCACCTCGCCGTTCGACGTGAGGACCATGCCGGTGCCTGCAGCCTGCGCGGCGCCATAGTCGACGGTGGTGTTGACATCGACCAGGCCAGGGTCAACGCGAGCGGCAATCGAGGCTGCATCGGAAGGCCCGGAGCCCTGGCTGTCTTGTCCGCCGCCGGACGACCCGGACCCGCCGAATGAGCCGGGGAACCCGCCGCCGGTGTTTCCTGAGCCGCCGAACGGATTCCCGGTGCCGTTCCCGCCGGTGCCGTTCCCGCCGGTGCCGCTGCCGCCGGTTCCGTTTCCGCCGATGCCTGGCACGCTGCCTGAGCTGCCCGAGCCGGCCGGAGAGCCGGATGCGACCGTCCTGCTGCCGTCGATCGCGTGACCGGCGAACCCGCCGATGACAGCGGCGACGGCGAGAGCGGCAACGCTGCCGACGACGAGCCACAGGCGGCGGGAGCGCTGACGGCCGGGCCAGCCGGCGTCGCGGGCGGTGGGCTGGTACGCCCAGCCGCCGGGCGGCTCCCACGCCCACTGGCTCCCTGGCGGCGGTGGTGGCGGCGGCGGGATCTGTCCGTACGGGCGCTGCCAGCCCGCCCAGTCACCAGCGGGGTGTCCCTGGTAGGCGGGGAAGTCCTGGGTGCGATCGCCGGCGTCGTTCGGCGCCTGTGCTGGCTGCTGACCGGGTGCTGGCTGCTGACCGGGTGCTGGCTGCTGACCGGGTGCTGGCTGCTGTCCTGGCTGTTCTGTCACGGTCTCAGAGTCGGCGACCAGCCTCGGCCCAGGTTCAGCCCAGGCTGCGGGTTTGCTGGAGACCTGGTCCGTGCCCACTGGCTGCGCGGAGCGTTGACAGCCTGGCTTCCCGGGCAGCAAGCTGGGCGCCAGCACCGGACGCTTTGGGGGGACAGCCATGGCATGGGAGCTGGCGGGAACCTACTTCGAGTCCTGCTCGTGCGATGCGGTCTGCCCCTGCACCTGGTCGGCGTTAAGCGCGGCAGCGACGCTCGACCGGTGCCGGGCACTGCTCGCTTATCACATTGACAGCGGCGAGATCGACGGTGTCGACGTCAGCGGGCTGAGTTTCGCCCTGTTCCTTGACACGCCGCCGGTGATGGCCGAGGGGAACTGGCAAGTCGGCATCTTCGTCGACGACACAGCATCGGACTCCCAGGTCGAGCGCCTCGTCGGAGTTCTCTCCGGGCAGCAGGGCGGGCCGCCCGCGATGCTCGCCCCCCTCATCGGCGAACTGCTCGGCGTGGAGCGCGCCAGCATCGAGTTCCGTGAGGACGGCGGCGACCACTCGATCCGGATCGACGGCACCGGGGAGATCGAGGTAGCCGACTTCGTGGCAATCCCGGACCTCGGACCGGTGCGGCTAGAGAACGTCGTGCACCCCTCGAATACCACGCTCACAGTGGCGCCGGCCCGCAAGGCTGCGCTGGTCACTTTCGGCATCGAGTGGGGCTCGGCAGGTCAGAGCGGGTTTGCGGCACCGTTCTCCTGGTCCGGATGACCGGCGCGGCGCAGCAGCCGGCCGGCCCGCCGCTGCAGTGGCTGGCGAAGCCGGAGACATCGGCGCTGCTCTTCCTGGCCGCCGGCGCATGGGCCGCCACGGTTGTCATCGCCCGTGGGATGACAACCATGACGGGAACGATGGGCCTGCGCGCCGGTGCCTTCGTCGCGGTGTGGACGCTCATGATGGCGGCGATGATGCTGCCGTCCGTCGCTCCGCTCGCCTCGCTCTATGCCAGGTCGATCACCGCGAATCGTGCCGTCCGGGTCGGATCGCTGATCGGCGGCTACCTGGTGATCTGGGCAGTCGCGGGCGTACCCGCCTACGGGCTGGCCTGGCTCACCAGCTGGCTGGACGCTCATCACTCCCTGGTAGCCCATTCGCTGGCGGTCGGCATCTTCGGGGCCTGCGGGCTCTACCAGCTCACCAGTCTGAAGGACCGGTGCCTGGCGCACTGCCGCACGCCGTTCGGGCTGCTGCTCCGGTATGGCTCATTCCGTGGCCGGACGCGTGATGCGAGGGTAGGACTGCACCATGGCGCGTACTGCCTGGGTTGCTGCTGGGCGCTGATGGCCATCCTCATCGCCGTCGGCGTGATGAACATCGCCGCCATGGTCGCGCTAGCCGTCGTAATCCTGGCGGAGAAGGTCTCACCGCGCGGCGAGACCATCGCCCGACTGGCAGGCGTCGCATCGCTAGGCCTGGCGGCCGCCATTATCTGGCTGCCGTGGCTTGCCCCCGGCCTGCAGGCTGCCCACCCGATGATGATGGGGTCCTGAGCGCCTCGGCCGACTCGTCGGGGCAGCCAGCCCGCTTGGATCACGACTCGGCTTGCCGATTTTCCTACACTGACCGGGTGAGTATCGCGCTGAACCTGCTTGGCGACGTGCGCTGGCGGCAGCAGGCAGTGGTCGGTGATCGGCCGCAGGCCCTGCTGGCCGCTCTGGCGGCGCGCGGCGGCCGGCCGGTGCCCGCTGACGAGCTGATCGACCTCGTCTGGGGCGAGGAACCACCAGTCAACGGGCTGAAGAGCCTGCAGGTTCTGGTGTCGCGCACTCGCAGTGCCTGCGGCGCCGATGCGATCATCCGGGACGGCGGCGGCTACCGGCTGGGTGCGGCGCCCGACGAGGTCGATAGCGCGCGGCTCGCGGCGCTGGTCCGCGAAGCCGCCGCCGCGCTGGACAAGGATGCCGGGCTGGCCGCCGAGCTTTCCCGGCAGGCCCTGGCCCTGGCAGATGGCCTGCCAGAGGGAGGCGGCGCTATCGGGCCGCTGATGGACGTGCGCCGGGCAGCCGCCACAGACGTGGCCAGCGCCAGGCTCATCCTCGCGCGTGCGTCCAGCAGGATGGGGAAGCACGGCGACGCCCTGCCCGTCCTCGAGACGGCGCATGCCGAGCGGCCGGACGATGAAGCGCTGCTGACCGACCTGCTGCGCAGCGAGGCGGCTGTCCGCGGTCCGGCGGCAGCACTCGATCGCTTCGGGGAGTACCGCAGCGACCTGCGGGAGCGCCTCGGCACCGACCCTGGAGATTCACTGCGTCGTGCTCACCGCGACCTGCTGGCGATGGACCGGCCCGTGCGGACGGGCGTGCGGTACGACGCGACGTCGCTAGTCGGCCGGGACCGCGATCTCGAGCGTCTGCGCGCATTGACGGCGAGTTCCCGGCTGGTGTCGATCGTCGGCGCCGGCGGCCTCGGCAAGACCAGGCTGGCGCAGGCCATCGCGTCCGACGCGACGGTGCCGGTTGTGCATGTTGTCGAGCTGGCAGGTGTCTCCGCGGCCGCGGATGTGCTGGGCGAGGTCGGTTCCGTCCTCGGTGTCCGTGACTCGATCCAGGGCCGCCGGATCCTGACGGCGCAGCAGCGTGCGGACGTCCGGGGGCGCATCGCACAGCGCCTCGCGCAGTCGCCCGGCCTGCTCGTGCTCGACAACTGCGAGCATGTCCTCGACGCAGTCGCCGACCTGGTGGCATTCCTGATCTCCGCGACGTCAGACCTGCATGTCCTGACCACCACTCGCGCTCCGCTGGGGCTGACAGCCGAGCGGGTGTACCTGCTGGGCGAGCTCGAAACACAGGATGCAGTCGACCTGTTCCGCGAGCGCGCGATCGCAGCGCGGCCAACTGTCCGGCTCCCTGAGCCGACGGTGACAAGCATCGTCACCCGGCTCGACGGACTGCCGCTCGCGATCGAGCTTGCTGCGGTGCAGGTGCGCGCCATGGCAGTCGAGGAGATCGACCGGCGGCTGGAGAACCGGTTCGCGCTGCTGCGTGGCGGTGATCGCAGTGCGCCTGACCGGCACCAGACGCTGCTGGCGGTCATCGACTGGTCGTGGAACCTGCTCGACCATGGCGAGCGGCGGGGCCTCCGCTGGCTGGCATTGTTCAACGACGGCTTCACGCTAGCGGCGGCGGAGGCCGTGCTCGGCGCGGACGCCGTCGTCTCGGTGCAGGGACTCGTCGGTCAGTCGCTGCTGAACGTCCGGGAGTCTCAGGCAGGCGTGCGCTACCGGATGCTGGAGACGGTGCGCGAGTTCGGCCGGATGCAGCTTATCGATGCGGGCGAGGACCACGAGGCACATGCCGCGCTGCGTCGCTGGGCGGTTGCTTACGCGGGTGATCATGGCAGCCGTCTGACTGGGGCTGACCAGTTCGCGGCGATCGACGCGCTGGCCGACGAGGAGACTAATCTAGCGGACGAGCTGCGGGACGCTATCGGTGACGGGGACCGCGCTGCGCTCGTTCAGCTCCTGGCTGCGCTCGGAATGTTCTGGACGATTCGCGGTGCGCACGTTCGCGTGCACGCGCTGGTTGACGCCGTCGCCGACGCGATCGGTGACTGGCAGGTGCCGCCGGAGCTGGAGGGCCTGACCTGCGAGGCGATAGGAGTCACGCTAGCCAACAGCATCATCGGCGGCAGCGACAGGCTCGGCGAGCTGCAAGCCGTGCTGGAACGACTGAATCCCGGCGCGGGCAGCGACCTGCGCGTGTCCGGGCTGGCCGCGGTCATGCTGGCGGTGGACCTGGCCGACCCTGACGCCTTCCTCGGCCGTCTTGAGCAGCTCGCTTACGGGAGCGACCGCGACACGGCGTTTGCTGCCTGCATGTGGCTCAGCAATATGCGGGAGAACACCGGGGACCCAGCCGGCGCGATTGCGGACGCTCAGCACGCGCTGGACCTGGCCGGGCCGGACGACGCGCCGTGGACGATCGCGACCCCTCGGGCAGTGCTCGCCAGCCTGATGATGCATGTCGGCGACCGTGCCGCGGCGGTCGGGCACGCGGGTGCCGCACTGCCGGTGATGCAGCGGCTCGGTGCCAGCGACGATGAGCTGCAACTGCGCTCGCTGCTCGCGTCCTGCGCGATGGCCGAAGGACGGCTGGCAGACGCGGAGGCCGAGATTGACCGAATGGACCAGGTCGGCGCGGGCGGGACCGGCTTCGGCGGCACGGTGTTTCAGGGGAGCTGCCGTGCAGAGCTGACGCTGGCGCGCGGCGACTACACCAATGGCCTGGCCCTCTACCGCGAGTACATGGACCAGATGCGGGAGCTTGTGTTTCCCGGTGTCGCGAAGACCGGCCTCGAGCCGTGGGCATTGTTCGGTGCGTCGATGACGCTCACGGCTCACGCCTACTACGCGACGGGGACCGATGAGAGGTACGGGGCCGCACTGTTCGGCGACTGCCGGGAGGACGCGCTGCGGCTGCTGATCGCCCCGCCCGCCGACCTGGACTATCCGGTCACCGGGCTGACCCTCTTCGCGCTCGGAGCGTGGGGCCTGCTCCACCGTGCCGCGCCAGCCGATGACGCAATCCGGCTGCTCGTGCTTGCCGACCGGTTCGCCTACAACCGGTCGGTGCCGACCATGTTGTGGGAGCGCATCGCGCAGCGCGCGGAGCAGTCAGCGCCGGGCCGGATTGCCGAGATCCGGGCCGAGTACGCCGACCGCCGCCCGGCAGACCTGCTAACAGAGGCCTGCCGGGCGGTCGAACGGCTTCCAGGCTTAGCTGCCCGGCAGCGGGAGTCAGAGGTGCCGCTTGTAGCTGTACACCGACAGCGGCGCGAAGATGACGATCACCACTAGGCCGGCCAGCACCGTCCAGCCAACCTCGCCGCTGATCACCCCGAGGTTGGCCAGGTCGCGAGAGGCCGACACCAGATGCGAGACCGGGTTGATCCTGACGAAGTCGGCCAGCGCAGCAGGCAGACTGTTAACCGGCACAAAGGCATTGGACAGGAACGTCAGCGGGAACAGGATCAGCATCGAGATCCCCTGCACACTGCGGGCGTTGCGCGCGATCGTGCCGATGAAGGTGAAAATCCACGCGAGCGCCCAGCCGGTGAAGATGGCCAGCGCCATGGCGCCGAGCACGCCCAGCGCGCCGCCGCCGGGACGGTACCCGATGATCACGCCCGTCAGGAACGTCAGCCCGGCGGCAATGATGTAGCGCACCAGGTCGGCGATCATCGGGCCAGCCAGCGGCGCGATCCGCGCGATGGGCAGCGCCTTGAAGCGATCGAAGACGCCCTTCTCCATGTCTTCGCGAAGCTGCACTCCGGTGGCCATGCAGGTGGTCAGCACGGTCTGGGCCACGATGCCGGGGATCAGCAGCGGCAGATAGCTCCTGACCCCGGCCTCGCCGCCGATGTGCGAGATAGCGCCGCCGAAGATGTAGGCGAACATCGCTGTGAACAGCAGCGGCTGAAGTGTGACATCGAAGAACTGCTCTGGGTTGCGCCGCATCTTCTTCAGCGCCCGCCAGGCCATCGAGAAGGTCTGACTGATGGTCTCGGCGAGACTGATGTGCGCGCGGGCGCGGGCGACCGCAGTCTCGGGATCGACAACGGGCATCCTGACGCGGAAGCCCTCAGGTGCCGGGCTGGTGATTATGGTGCTCATCGGGCCTCCACGAGCTCGTCGCTGCTGGTTTCGTCGGTCTGGTCTGCCTCGCCCGTGTCATGGCCGGTGAGGGCGAGGAACACTTCGTCGAGCGTCGGCTTGGTCACGCTGACCGAGGCGATCGTGACGCCGGCTTGCCGAAGCCCGATCAGCACGTCAGCGGCACCGTCGGCAACCTCGAGCGGCACGTTCAGCCGGCCCGACTCTGGCGTCAGGACTGGTTCGCGGCCCACAACCCGCCAGACGACCTGCACTGCGAGATCCTGGTCGGCGCCGGCGGCGAGCTCGAGCTGCAGCGTCGAGTTGCCCACCGAGGTCTTGAGCTCGTCCGGGGTTCCCTCGGCGACTTTGCGGCCGTGGTCGATCACCGCGATCCGGTCGGCGAGCTGATCGGCCTCGTCGAGGTACTGGGTGGTGAGCATGATCGTGCAGCCGTCGGCGACCAGTCCCCGGATCGTGTCCCACATCTGGCCACGGGTACGGGGATCGAGGCCAGTCGTCGGCTCGTCCAGGAAGATCAGTGGCGGTCTGGTAATGAGGCTGGCCGCCAGGTCGAGGCGGCGGCGCATGCCGCCGGAGAACTTAGCGATGGTCATGTTCGCCGCGTCCTCAAGACCGAACTGCGCCAGCAGGTCGGCAGCGGTAGAGCGCGCGTCCGCCGACCGCATGCCCTGGAGCCGGCCGAACAGCCACAGGTTCTCGGTCGCCGTCAGTTCCTCGTCGACTGACGCGTACTGACCGGTGACTCCGACAAGCTGGCGCACCCGGTGCGGCTCGCGGGCGACGTCCACCCCGAACACCCGGGCCTCGCCAGAATCGATCGGAAGCAGTGTCGCGAGCATGCGGAGCATCGTGGTCTTACCGGCCCCGTTCGGGCCGAGCACGCCGAAGATCTCACCCTGCCGGACCTCCAGGTCGATGCCATCGACGGCACGAAGCTCGCCGAAGGTCTTGACCAGGCCGTGGGCGGTCACGCTGATACTCGTCATCGTTGCTGTTCCCCTCGCCGACTGGATGGGCCCGTGCAGCAACCGTAGGCGGGCGCGGTTACACGGTGCCTTCATCGCGGTTTCGCGAGGTTGCAGCCTGGTTTCGCGGCCGTCAGCTCCGGACGAGCAGGGCCTCCCGGTACCGCTCGATGACGAGGGCGGCCAGAGCCGGACTCCCTCCCAGCGGCGCCGTCACCCAGTCCGCGCCGCTGCCGGCGAGGTGGTCCTGGAACTGGCCGGGTGCCAGCAGATAGCTGGCCACCGCGACCGGCTTGCCGGTCAGCTCGCGTAGGTCGGCGACCGCCTCGGTCACGGTCGGCCGGGCTGCGCTGGCGAAGGCTGCCGTGACGGGCACGCGGAGCCGCTCGGCGAGCAGGTCGGCCTGCTTGCTGACGTCAGCGGCAGCGGCCGGGTCTGACGATCCCGCGGCAGCAAGCACGATCGGAGTGCCGTCCGGCACGCCCGCCTCGGACAGCCGAGCCGTCAGCGCTGTGAGCAGCAGCTCGTCCGGCCCGAGCGGCCCTGCCACCCGCGCGCCGGTCGACGATGCCGCGCCGCTGATGTCGGCCGTGAGGTGGTAGCCGGACGACAGCAGCAACGGCACGACGACCGCGTCCGCCCCGGCTGCATCGAGTTCTGCAGGCAGGGATGGCTCGGCGTGCCCGATGAAGGCGACGCGAACGTCCAGGATCGGCGCGAGCCGCCGGACCTGCCGCGCCAGCCCGCGGATCACCTCGGCAGCCGCCGGATTGCGGCTGCCATGCGCCACGGCGAGAAGGGCAGGCGAGCTCATGCTGCACCCTCCTCGACCGGGGCCGCCTCGGCCGGCCAAACCTCTGCCGAGTTCCAGACGGCCGCGTCCTGGCGGGCGTCCGCAAGCCCGGGCAGGAGCTGATCTCGCAGCCGGACGACATCGCCGATGATCACGACAGCCGGCGGTTGCACACCGACCGCTGCGGCCTCGGCCGCGACCGTACCCAGAGTCGACGTCAGCACCTGCTGGCGCGGCGTGGTGCCATCGCTGACGACGGCGACCGGCGTGGCTCCGTCCCGGCCTCGCTTGATCAGCTCGTCCGCCACTGCTTCCAGGTGCGCGACGGCCATCAGCAGCACCAGCGTGCCGTTGCTGCGGGCCAGCGCCTCCCAGTCCACGGTTGCGCCCGGCTGAGACGGGTCAAGATGAGCGGAGACCACCGCGAAGTCCTGCGTGATACCGCGGTGCGTCACCGGGATGCCCGCGTATGCAGGTACCGCGATCGCGCTGGTCACGCCCGGCACGACGGAGAACGGAACTCCTGCCCGGACGCACGCAAGCGCCTCCTCGCCGCCGCGGCCGAACACGAACGGGTCCCCGCCCTTGAGCCTGACGACCCGCTGACCAGCCAGCGCGCGACTCACGATCAGCTCGTTGATCTGGTCCTGGGTCAGGTTATGCGCGTGCGGCTGCTTCCCCGCGTCGATGATCTCCACGTCGGGGTCCAGTTCGGCTAGCAGCGACGTGGGCGCCAGCTTGTCCGTAACGACCAGGTCAGCCTCGGAAAGCAGACGGCGCCCGAGAACGGTGATCAGGCCGGGATCGCCGGGGCCACCGCCGATCAGCGCGACGCTGCCAGCGGCCGGGCGTGCGCGGCTGGTGCGCAGCGGCAGTGTGCCGCCAGCCAGCGCGAGCGCGATGGCCGAGCGGAGCCGCTGTGACTGGACCGGGTCGCCGCCTGACGTTACGGCGACGGTGACCTTGCCATGCCGGGTGACGGCCGGAGTCCACGCGTCCGAGGCTGTCGCGGCGTCGGCCCGCACGCACCAGATCCGGTTACGTTCGGCCTCGCTGGCGACCGCCGCGTTCACGGCCGGGTCATCGGTCGCGGCATGGGCGAGCCACGCGGACGACAGGTCGCCGTCGCGGTACTCGCGCGCCAGCACAGTTACCGGAAGCAGGGCCAGCTCGGCGGACACGGCCGGGGCGATCACGACGACGTTCGCCTTCGACTCGAGCAGGCTCCGGACGCGCCGGAGCGCGACGGCGCCGCCGCCAACGACAACCACGCGGCGCCCGGCCAGCGACAGCATCAGCGGGTACCGGTCGTCGCTCGCCTCCCGCGTCATCGCGTGCTCCGCAGCACCGCGACGAACTTCAGGCTGAAGCCGCGTGCGCAGGCCCGGCACTCCCAGTTGCCGTCGTCGGCGCTAGCTGGCCGCAGGTTCTCCTCGCCGCAATACGGGCAGAAGAACGGAACCTGCCGCTCGCCGCTCATGACGACGCCCCGGCGGCTGCCAGTGGCCGGTCCTTCACTGGCCCGCTTGCTTCTGTCTGCACGAGCAGGTCCGGGTCAGCGCGCCGGACCCAGCTAGCGAACTGCTCGCCTTCCCCGCGGTCCGCCAGGTAGTTGCGCAGCAGTTGCTCGACGTAGTCCGTGAGCCCGGCTGAGGTCACCTTGAGTCCGCGCAGCTTCCGGCCGAATCCGGGATCGGTGCCCAGCGAGCCGCCAAGGTGAACCTGGAAACCTTCCTCGCCGTCGACGATCGAGCCCTTCAGGCCGATGTCGGCGAGCTGGAACCTGGCGCACGAGTTCGGGCATCCGTTGACATTGATCGTGATCGGAGCGTCGAAGTCGGGCAGCCGGCGTCGGAGCTCGGTGTACAGGTCGCGAGCCCGGCCCTTCGTCTCCACGATGGCCAGCTTGCAGAACTCGATGCCAGTGCAGGCCATGGTGCCGCGCCGGAAGACGTCCGGACTGGCCTGAAGGTCGATCGACTCGAGCTGCGACACCAGCTCCGAAAGGCTACGTTCCGGTATGTCAAGAAGGACTAGCTTCTGCTCGATCGTCGCGCGAACGCGGCCTGACCCGTACGCCTCTGCAAGATCGGCAAGCTGCCACAGCTGCGTGCCGGACGTCCGACCGGTGTGCGGCGCGACACCCACGTAGTACCGTCCGTCACGCTGCCGGTGCACTCCGAGGTGGTCGCGCGAGCCCGCCGAGGGCACCGGCGGGGCCGGGCCGTCCGCCAGCGCGCCGACGCCACCCAGGTACTCACCCTCCAGGACCTCCCGGAAGCGCTCCGTGCCCCAGTCGGCGACCAGGAACTTCAGCCGTGCGCGGCTGCGCAGGCGGCGGTAGCCGTAGTCGCGGAACAGCAGGGCGACACCGGTCCACACCTCCGGGACCCGCTCCGGCGGCACGAAGACCCCGAGTCGCTGCGCGAGCATCGGGTTTGTGGACAGTCCGCCGCCGACCCACAGATCGAAGCCTGGCGTGCCGTCCGGTCCGATGACGCCGACGAACGAGATGTCGTTGACCTCGTGGGCCGTGCACTGGGTCGCGCAGCCGGAGATGGCGGTCTTGAACTTCCGCGGCAGGTTGGTCAGCTCCGGGTTGGTCGTCGCGGCCTGGTTCGTGGCGTGCAGCACGGCGCTCGCATCGAGGATCTCGGCCGCATCCAGGCCGGCCACCGAGCAGCCGAGTATGTTGCGCGGCACGTCGCCGCACGCCTCCTGGCTGGACAGGCCGACCTCCTCGAGGCGTTCCCAGATGGCCGGGACGTCCTCGATCCTGATCCAGTGGAACTGGACGTTCTGGCGGTCGGTGACGTCCGCCAGGTCGCGGCCGTACTCCTTGGCGACTCCCGCGACCGCGCGAAGCTGGTCGGCGTCGAGCTGCCCGCCGGGGATGCGGACCCGCATCATGAAGTACTGATCCTCGATCTCGGCGTCCTCGAGGGCGCCGGTCTTGCCGCCGCCGATGCCAGGCTTGCGCTGGGTGTACAGGCCCCACCAGCGGAACCGGCCGCGCAGGTCGGACGGGTCGATCGCGTCGAAGCCGAGGTGGGCGTAGCGGTTCAGGATGCGGTCGCGGACGTGCAGCCCGTCGTCGTCTTTCTTGAATCGCTCGGCCGGGTTCAGCGGCTCATGGTGACCGAGAGCCCACTGGCCCTGGCCCCGAAGCTGGGATGGCATATGCGAAGTCCTTCTGCTGGCGCGATGCGGGCAGTGCTGATGCGGACAGTGCTCGAGGACGCCGCGGCTTCGCCGGGGCGTGCTGGGATGCGATGAGCCTGGTCAGCAGAAGGCTGGACAGATCGCGCTGGAAACGCGCTGGAGGTCGATGTGACGCCGGGAGACAAGCCACGGGCCGCGGCGGGCGGTCGGGCGGTTCACTACGGCCTCCGGATCTCGGTCGCGGCGCTCGGACGCGACGGTCGCTGTGGGCGGACCGCGCTACGCTGCGCTGGACTGCTCTGTCTCTCACATGACGGTAACATCCGGATGCGGCATCGGCACAACGGGATTGTTCTGTGACCCAAACTCTTGACTTCCATGATCACCGTGATCATGGAGATCGCGGCGGCCGCGGCATGTCGGGCTCGGTGAGGCCGAGCAGCGGCTCGTCGGCCGACCGGATGTCGGCGGTCGGCAGCCCGCCGGGATACAGCTTCCTGGCGCGGCCCACGACTGAGATGGCGATGTCGACGTGCTGCCGCCTGGTGGCCGCGTAGAAGACCTGCGCGTCCGCGCTGAGCTTAGGGCTCGCGTGCAGCGGCTTGTCGCTCACCGCGAGCAGGGTGGCTGTCGGGATCCGGTACCTGAAGCCGTTCGTTGCCACGGTGGCCGACTCCATGTCCACCGCGATGGCGCGGGACATCTGCAGCCGGTCGGCAACCGCGCTTAGCTGGAACTCCCAGTTCCGGTTCGCCGTGGTGAACACGATCCCCATCCGGCTGTGCAGGCTGCGGGCTGTCAGCTCGTCCAGCAGCAGGGTGTTGAGCGTGTGGTTCGACACGATCGGCACGCTCAGCGGAAGGACGTCGTCCAGCACCCGGTCATCCCGCATGTAGGCGGTGGCCAGCACCAGGTCGCCGATCTCCTGGTGGTTACGCAGCCCGCCGCAGTGCCCGATCATCAGCACCAGGTCAGGACGTAGTACCGCGAG
>Ga0335074_10002387_pt1 | contig 25561 bp, 25 predicted proteins | sample Lox_Sample_23_FD_206715 | JGI IMG/M metagenome (GOLD analysis project Ga0335074, IMG submission 206715) | Soil microbial communities from Loxahatchee National Wildlife Refuge, Florida, United States - Lox_Sample_2.3 | ecosystem: Environmental > Terrestrial > Soil > Wetlands | place: USA... | reverse complement strand
TCCGCCGCCCTCGCCGGCTGGAGCGCCCAGGCAGACGCGCGACGGGAACCCCGCCGCCTTCCGGCGATAATCAGTTTTGTTTTTAGGTCTGGCTGAGCCGAGCGCCGCGGGTTAGGCGGCCTCTTCCACGTAGCCAGCTGCGGCGCACGTATCGCAGTACGCGGCAGGCGGGACGCGGGGCTCGTAGCAGCCAGGACGGCAGCAGGTTGACGACCGCTTGGGCCGGCCCCGACCGATACGGGCCGCCGCGGCATCCTTGAGCTCCTCACGCATGCGATCGAGCTCGGCCGCGTGATCCGCACAGAACCGACGGCCCTTTATGGCCGGCTGCTGACAGTGACTTCCACTACGACAACGCATAGACCGAACAGCTTATCATGGCACGCGCGAACGCACGTTCCGCTGAGCGAATTCTTGCTGCCGACCCCAGCCCCCTCACCGCAGGTCAACTCGCTGGTTTGGGCGACGGACATCGACCTGTTACCGCTGGACCGGCAGATAGTGCGCCGGGACGGCTATTGGGTGATCCGTTCTCCGAGCAATCCTACACACTGGTGGGGCAATTTCCTGCTCCTCGACCGTCCACCGGCCGCCGGCGACGGCGCCGGGTGGGAGCGGTGCTTCAGCCAGGAGCTCGGTGGAGCATCGCATCAGGCGCTCGGCTGGGACAGCACGGCAGGGCCTCCCGGACCGGGCTGCGAGGAGTTCCTCGACCATGGCTACGTCGTCGAACGGACCACCGGCCTCCTCGCGCGGCCCGGGCAGCTGCGCCTCCATCCGCGGGCCAATCGGGAGATCAGCGTCCGCGCCCTGCTTCCCGCCCCCGGACAGGATCAGGATCTGTGGCGGCAGGTCATCGAGCTGCAGGTGGCCGGTCGCGACGAGGCTCAATCAGAGGAGGACTACCGGAAGTTCAGCCAGGCGCGCCAGAGAGATCTACGGGACCTCTTCCGCGCTGGTCGCGGTGCCTGGTACGTCGCTCTGTGTGGGAACGAGGTGGTGGGGAGCTGCGGAATCGTGGTCACCGAAGGCCGGGCGCGCTACCAGACCGTCGATACCGCTGCGGCCCATCGGCGGCGCGGGATCTGCTCCCGCCTCCTGGTCGAAGCCGCCGCGCATGCCGCGCGGACGTACCGGGCGCGGCAGTTCGTGATCGCCGCCGATCCCGATTACCACGCCGTCGAGATCTACGAGTCTCTCGGCTTCCTGCGGTGCGAGGAGGTGGCCGGGCTGCTGCGCCGCCCGCCGGCCGAGGCGGCGTGAGTCTTGGCCTCAGGCAGCAGCTCGTACTCGGTGTTGTAGCCCGAGAGGTAGAGAGCGCCGAAGTCCGCGATGATCGGCGTGAACGCCCCATCCGGGAAGGAGAACACCGGCGCCCCCGTGCGGGCCACGAGTCCGGTGGTGGTCCGTGAGCCGAGGTCGGAGTAGTAGACGATGCCGTCGACGATCGTGGCCGACCCGGAGATCCGTCCGCCGGCTGGATGGGTCCAGCGGATCGCGCCCGACTGAGCGTTGAAGGCATAGAAGTCGCCGTCGTAGGATCCAAGGAACACCGTTGGGCCGAGGCCTGGGACGTCGGCTACCGCCGGGGAGGCGTAGACATAGGCGCCCGTACCTGTCGACCAGGCCAGCTGGCCCGTCTTGGCGGCGAACGAGTAGACGAAGCCATCGGTGTTCCCGATGTAGACCCGCCCGAAGGCGACAGCCGGGGTCGAGTAGAAGTTGCCGCTGCCGAACCCGAACGTGCCTCCGCTCGTGGTGACCGCCCAGATCTGATGTCCGGTGGCAGCGTTGATGGCGTAGACGCGCCCGTCGTAGTCGCCGAAATAGAGGATGCCGTCCGACAACGAAACCCCGCCCTTGACGGCGCCTTGCGCCTGGTAGGTCCAGTTCACGTGTCCGGTGGCGGCATTCATGGCATAGACGGTCCCGGCCTGGTCGCCGAAGTACAGGGTCGTGCCCCACACCAGCGGCGAGGACTCACTGCCTGAGGGCAGCGGGCGCGACCACACAACTCGTCCGGTACGCATCGAGAGCGCGGCGATCCGCCCGTTGCCGGGGCTGTTGCCGGAGTCCGCCAGCGTCGGCACGACGATCAGGTGCTCACGGACGGCAATCGCGGGCGATGCGGCCGACAGCGTTCCCAGGTGGGTGGCCCACAGCTGATGTCCGGTTTGCGCATCGATCGCCTTGGTCGTCGCCCCGTCGTCGACGAAGTACAGCGTGTGTCCGTAGATCACCGGCGGGAACTCGATCAGCGCGTTGCCGCCAAAGCGCCAACCGATGTGGAAAGGCGGATGCAGCTGCGACGTACCCGCAAAGGCTCGCGTACGGGCTGCGTCATAGCCGTATCGGGGCCACTCGAACCGGTCGACGGCGACGGTGCGCGGCGGGGGAGGCGGCGTCGTGACCGTCGGGCGCGTGAAGGAGACCTGCGGATGGGAAACGTTGTGCGGAGAGCGCAACAGCAGTGCCACCACCGTGCCCCCCGTTGCGACCAGCAGGACTGCGACGGCGACGAGCCACCGCCGCGCTCGACGCGGAGCGGGACTCGGCATCGGGCATCATGCTAGCCCCCGGGTGCGGACGGTTCGCCGCTCCAGCCGCGAAGATGACCACGTGCGGTTTCCCGATGCGGCAGGCACGATGGACCTGGTGAGCTCGGTGCCCGCGCTGGCCGAGGTCATCCGCCGCCTGCACCCCAACTTCTCGCCGCCGGTCCTGCTCGTCGGAGGCGCGGTCCGGGACATCCTCACAGGCGAGGACCCGACGGACTTCGATCTGGTCGTGGAAGAGTCGCCGGAGCGAGTCGCCATGTGCCTTAACGGCGATGTGCAGCCCTACGGACGATTCGGCACGGCGACCGTCCGGATCGACGGGTTCACCTACGACATCGCGCAGGCGCGCCGAGAGACCTACGCACACCCGGGGGCGCTGCCGGACGTCGAGCCCGCGCCACTCCAGGACGACCTCCTGCGACGGGATTTCACGGTCAACGCGATCGCGGTGGCCCTCACTGGCGACGCGCCCGGACGCACCGAGGCCGCGCCCCATGCCCTCGAGGATCTGGCGGCCCGGCGGCTGCGCGTCCTGCATGCAGCGAGCTTCCTCGACGACCCGACACGGCTCCTGCGCCTCATCCGCTACCAGGCCCGGCTCGCATACACAATCGAGGATGAGACGCTGCGATTGGCCAGACGGGCGATCGCTGACAGCGCACTGCAAACGGTCAGTGGACCCCGCATCGGAAACGAGCTGCGCCTGATCGCCCGTGAGCACGATCCGATCGCCCCCCTGAGAGGCCTGCGTGAGCTCGACCTCGATCAGGCCATCGACGCGGAGCTCGGCCTGACCGAGCCGCGCCTGGCGAGCGAGGCGCTCGATCATCTGCCGGCCGACGGCCGGCGAGATCTCCTGGCGCTGGCCGTCTTCGCCCGCGCGGTCAGCTCACGGCGACTCACCCCGCTGCTCGACAGGCTCGGCTTCGCCGCCCCCGATCGCGACACGATCATCGAGATCGTGTCGAGAGCCCCTGAGCTGGCCGCCGCCCTGCGCAAGGCACGGCGCCCATCGGAGATCGCCGAGGCGGTGGGGCCGGGTGGAGCCGAGCTGGTCGCGCTGGCCGGCGCCCTCGGCCCCACGGCGCCCGCGCAGCGGTGGCTGGACGAGCTGCGCCACCTGAAGCTGGCCATCGACGGCTCGGACCTCCTGGCCGCCGGCGTCCCAACCGGACCGGCGATCGGCGCCGGCCTCCGGGCAGCGTGGCACGCTGCCCTCGACGGCTACGCCCCTGACCGGGACGGGCAACTGGCCGAGGCCCTGCGCGTGGCGCGATCAGAGGGATAGCCTCCGGAGCGTGGCGGACACATCCAACGCGCTGGCCTGGGACGGACGAGGTGGGCACTACGAGGTCTACTACCTCACGCTGACCGACGCCCGCACCGGAGTCGGCTGCTGGATTCGCTACACGCTGCTGGCGCCCACCGCGCAGCAGGGCGGCGCACCCACGGCCGCCCTGTGGTTCCTGGCCATGGATCCCCGGCCCGATCATCCGGCGACGTTCGCCCGCAAGACGGTCTTCCCGATCGACCAGCTGTCCGCGCAGGAGGAGCCGTTCGAGCTGCGGATCGCCGACGCGGTGCTGACCCAGGAACGGATGAGCGGACAGCTCCCGGACGCTGCCTGGGATCTGCGGTTCCGTCCCTCCGCGCACTCCTACACCCATGTGCACCCGGTGCTGCGGATGGCTGGGGCGGCGCAGACGTTTCTCACGTTGCCGCAGGCGAACTTGTTGGTCGAGGGCCGGGTCACGTTCGGCGGCGAGGAGATCGAGCTGTCCGGAGTGCACGGCGCGCAGGCTCACCTGTACGGCTCCAAGCACGCCCGCACCTGGGCGTGGGTCCACGCGGGCGACTTCATCGATGAAGACCGGAGACCCGTTCCGGGCACCGTGATCGATGCGGTGTCAGTCGTCGTGAACCGGTTCGGGCGTGATGTCGGGCCGAGCACGCCGGTGGTGGGGCGCATCGAGGACGAGGACTTCATCTCGACCTCCCCGATCCGCGTCCTGACCAACCCCAGCACGTTCGCGCTCACCGGCTGGCACTTCGAGGCCGTGGCGGGGAAGCGAAAGCTCATCGCGGAGGTCGACGCCCGGCGCAGCCAGCTCGCCGGCGTCGCCTACGAGGATCCCGACGGAGAGGGCGCCTACTGTTACAACACCGAGACGGCCACGCTGCGGCTCCAGCTGCTGCATCGCGCGCGCCACGTGGGAGGCTGGGCACTGCGCCGGCGGTTTCAGGCTCCGGGACGGGCGCACTTCGAGTACGCCCAGCGCACTCCGGTCCCGGGCATGCCGGTGCTCCTACCGTGACAGTGGCACCGCCGTTCTACCGCCTCGGCGACCACCTGGCGGTGGACCTTCCAGGCGCCTGTGCGCTGTTCACGACCCGGCGTGGCGGCTGCTCCCGCGGAGCCTACGCCAGCCTCAACCTGGGACCTTTCACCGACGACGATCCAGCCAACGTCGCTACGAACCTGGACGCGATCGCGACCGAGCACGGCGTGACGCCCGCCTGGGGCCACCAGGTTCATGGGGACCGCGTGCGAACGGTCAGCGACGGCGAGGCATCGGATCCGGAGATCGAGGCCGATGGATGGGCGACGGCGAGTCCGGGCCTGGCCCCAATGGTCCTAACCGCCGATTGCCTGGCCGTCGCCATCGCGGGCGACGGCGCGGTCGCGATGGTGCACGCCGGCTGGCGCGGGCTGGCCGCCGGGATCCTGGACGGCGGCGTCGAGCGCGTCCGTCGCCTCGGTGCCGGACGGCGGCTACAGGCGGCGATTGGCCCAGGTGCCGGACCGTGTTGCTACGAAGTGGGGGAGGAGGTCCACGAGGTGTTCGCGCGAGCTGGGCAGGACGTTCGCCGGGGCCGCCGCCTGGACCTCAAGGCGATAGCACGGCTCCAACTCGAAGCGGCGGGGGTCGAGCTGGTACTCGACATCGACCTCTGCACGATCTGCGGCGATCCAGAGCTCTTCTTCTCCCACCGGCGTGACCACGGGGTCACCGGTCGGCAAGCGGGCCTCGTGTGGTTGACCTGATCTTGCAGCTGCGCGCCGAGGATGTCGCCGCCAACCTCGAGCAGGTGCGAGAGCGGATCGCCGCCACCGGCCGGTCCCCTGATGGCGTGGAGGTGCTGGCCGCCGTCAAGTACCTACCCGTCGAGGCGCTGGCCGATCTGGCCGCTGCGGGCATCAGGCTGGTGGGTGAGAACCGCGCGCAGGACCTGATCGCCAAGCAGGCGGCGTATCCGGCGCGATTCACCTGGGACTTCATCGGGACCCTGCAGAGTCGCAAGGTCTCACTCCTGATCCCGCACGTCCGCTACATCCAGTCCGTGGCCTCCGACTCGGCGCTGGCGCAACTGGCCCGCCACGGCACCGCGAGTACCCAGGTCCTCGTCGAGGTCAACGTGGCCGGCGAGCCGGGAAAGGCCGGAGTCACCCCGGCGGATCTCCCGGGCTTCCTGGAGCGCTGCCCGGTCGAGGTCGTGGGGCTGATGACGATGCCGCCACAGGCAGCGGACCCGGAGGACAGCCGTCCCCACTTCGCCGCTCTCCGCCGGCTCGCCGAACAGCACGGGCTGCGGCAGCTGTCGATGGGGACCAGCCAGGATTACGGCGTCGCCGTCGAGGAAGGGGCGACGATCATCCGCCTCGGCTCATGCCTGTACGGGCCCCGGACGTCATAATCCCGGGCAGGGAATTACCGCGTCGGCACGAACCTCCACTCGATCATGGCAATCCGTGACACCTGGCATCGCACGCTCGTGTACTTCGGCCTCGCCGAGGACGAGGCATACGAGGACGATCTCGAGTCATATGCCGAGCCGGAGGTGGAGATGCAGGACTCATACCGGGAGCGCCCCAACGTCCGCCGGCTCAGCTCCCGCCGGCGCCGTGACGAATTCGACGACATCTTCGCCGATGACCCTGGCGACCGCCGCACGACGCCCCTGCGGCCGGTGGCCCCACGCGGCAACGGCCGTAGCGGCGACGTCCGCGTGCATTTCGTGGCTCCCAAGAACTTCAATGACGTCCAGGACGTGGCGGACAAATTCAAGGACGCGATCCCGGTCATCCTCAACCTCCAGAGCACCGACAACGATCTGTCCAAGCGCCTGATCGACTTCTCCAGCGGGCTCACCTACGCCCTCGACGGAGGGATGCAGCGGATTGCCGACAAGGTGTTCCTGCTCACGCCTCAGAACGTCGAGGTGTCCGCCGAGGAGCGCGCGCGGCTGATCGAGAAGGGGTTCTTCAACCAGTCCTGAAATGGTCTCGGCGTCCGGCCTTGGCGCGTCGGTAGCCTTGCCATCATGCGCATTGGCCTGATCGGTGCCGGCAACATGGCGCGCGCGCTCGCGCGCGGATGGGGCGAGCCGGTCATCTGCTCCGATGGCGGCTCAGGCCGCGCTGCCGAGCTCGCGGCCGAGTTGGGCGGAGAGGCCGTGTTCTCGAATCGCGAGGTGGCCGAGCGGGTCGATCTGGTCGTCCTCTGCCACAAGCCCGCCCAACTGGAGCAGGTGGCGCGCGAAATCCACGGCGTCGCGAAGGCCGTGGCCTCGGTGCTGGGTGCAACCAGCACGGGTGCTCTGCAGGCGTGCTATCCGAATACTCCGGTTTTCGCGCTGATGCCCAACACCCCGGTCGAGGTTCGCCGCGGGGTCATCTGCTACGCCGAGCGCCCGCCCAGTCCGGCGGCCAATGCCAGCGTCGCCGATCCCGAGCTCGAGCCCCAGGTGCTGGAGCTTTTCGGCCGCCTCGGCACGGTTGTGCGCGTGCCCGAGAGGCTGTTCGACGCCGCCACCGCGATCAGCGGCGTGGGTCCGGCCTATCAAGCCCTGCTCGTCGAGGCCCAGGTGGATGCCGCCGTACGGCATGGGCTTCCGGCCGCCCTCGCCGGTGAACTGATCGTGGAGACGCTGTCCGGCACCGCGGCCCTGCTCTCGCACCGGGGCCACGACACGCTGGCCGTGCGGCGCGAGGTCACCTCGCCGGGTGGCTCCACGGCCCGGGGGCTGGCCGCGCTGGAGGCCGCCGGGGTTCGCAGCGCATTCCAGGCGGCGATGGATGCCGTCGTGCGGCTGCCGGCGGCGGGGTCGACGTGATGCTGATCGCAGCGGCCGTGCGCAACGACATCGCGAACTACGTCTCGGCGCTGTTCACGGTGTACATCATCATCCTCCTCGTGTACATCCTGTCCAACCTGCTGTTCTCGTTCGGGTTGCGGCCGCCGTACTCGCGCACGTTCGATGCCATCCTGGGCTTCCTTCGCGACGTCTCCGAGCCCTACCTGCGCATCTTTCGCAAGTTCATCCCGCCGATCGGGATGGTCGACCTGAGCCCGATCATCGGGATCATCGTCCTCGTCGTCGTGCAGCAGATCGTTTCCAACGCGATCGCGTGAGGCGCCGGGCGTTCGCCCGCGCGGCGGCGGTCACCGCATTCGTCGTGGGCGTCGATCAGCTGACCAAGCACACGATCGGGACGTCGATCGCCCCCGGGCAGGTCAAGACGGTGATCCCCGGCATCGTGCATTTCGTGTACGAACGCAACACCGGAGTCGCCTTCGGCTTTCTGGGCGGGGCGGGCGCGATCGTGTACATCCTCATCGGAGTGGCTGTCACGGCGCTGCTCGTGTTCCTGTGGCGGCGGCCGGAGCGCGCGGGCCTGTGGCTGCCGACCGGGATGCTGATCGGGGGGGCGGTCGGGAATCTGATCGACCGCGTGGCCAGAGGCTCGGTGATCGACTTCATCAAGTTGCCCGACTGGCCGGCGTTCAACGTCGCGGATATGTCGATCACCTTTGGCGTGCTGGTGCTGCTCTACGTGATCGAGGCACGGCCCGGTGACGCGGCTTGAGCCGCCCTTCGAGCTGCTCGTCGGCGAGGATGCGGCGGGGCAGCGGCTGGACCGCTTCCTGGCCGGGCCGCTCGGCTCGCGGGCGCGAGCGGCCCGCCTGATCGATGCCGGCGCGGTGCGGGTGGACGACCGCGCGCTAGCCCGGCGGCACATCGTGCAAACCGGAGAGCTGGTCACGGTCACCGCCCCGGACCCTGACCTGCCAGCCGGCTCTCCGGAGGCCCTGGCCCCGTTCTCGATCCCCTACGAGGACGATCACCTGATCGTCGTCGACAAGCCCGCGGGCGTGGTGGTCCATCCGGCGCGTGGCCACTGGACTGGCACGCTCGCCCAGGCGCTCGCAGACCGGGCAGCCGGCGGCGAGGAGCCCTACCGCGCTGGGATCGTGCACAGGCTTGACCGCGACACCTCGGGACTGCTGGTGGTGGCCAAGAGCGACGACGCGCACCGGGCGCTCAAAGCTTTGCTGGCCGCTCGCGAATTGCACCGCGAGTACGTGGCACTGGTGGACGGCGTCCCGCCGGCGCGCACGGGAACCATCGATGCAGCCATCGGTCGCGACCGGCGCGATCGCGTGCTCATGTCGATCGACACCGACCAGCCACGCTCGGCGATCACGCACTTCGAGGTGGTCCGCGCCCTGGAGACGTGCGCGCTGCTCCGCGTCGTCTTGGATACCGGCCGCACGCACCAGATCCGGGTCCACTTGGCAGCCATCGGTCACCCGGTGTGTGGGGACCGGCAGTACGGTGCAACCAGCCGCTTCGGTCTGGAGCGCCAGTTCCTCCACGCGGCGCGCCTGGCCTTCGTGCATCCCATCACGGGCGCTGCCTTGGATCTCCATTCCCCTCTCCCCGAGGAGCTCGAGCGGGCCCTCGCCCTGGCGAGCGCCGGACGCCAGGACGCGGGTGGCGGCGGGACGACCCGTCCAAAAGCCGTCCCGCCGCTTGGCGAACCGGCACCGGAGGTAGGGGAAGGGTGACGGTCCGCGACGGCGCCACCTCTGTCTAGGGGAAAGGGTGGGTGCCGTCTGTAAACAGCCAAACGAAAACGGGGCGGAAAACTTGCGTAAACTCGGACGTGGTCTTCGTCCTTCAACCCTGCGGTGAGGGCTCGCGCCCTGCCCCGGCTGAGCCGGGGTCGCGACCACCCTGCCGCAGGCCATCCAAATTCATAAAAAGGGAGTATCAGTGGCCCAGGTAGGCATACGGGAGCTGCTGGAGGCCGGCGTGCATTTCGGTCACCAGACTCGCCGTTGGAACCCCAAGATGCGGCGCTTCATCTTCGGAGAGCGCGACGGCATCTACATCATCGACCTCGTTCAAACCGAGGAGCTGCTCGAGAACGCTCGCCGGTTCGCCGGCGATATCGCGCGTCGGGGCGGGACGGTCATGTTCGTCGGCACCAAGAAACAGGCTCGTGACGCGATCCAGGAGATCGCCGAGTCCGCCGACATGCCCTACGTCAACCACCGCTGGCTGGGTGGCCTGCTCACCAACTTCCAGACTATTTCGTTGAGGATCAAGCGCCTGCACGACCTCGAGCGCTACGAGTCCGAGGGACAGTTGCAGCTGCTGCCCACCCGCGAGCGCATGGCCGCGCTGGCCGACCTCGAGAAGCTGCGCGCCAACCTCGGCGGCGTCAAGAACATGCAGCGCCCACCGGACGCCGTGTTCGTGATCGATCTGAAGACCGAGGCGATCGCAGTCAAGGAGGCCCAGCGCCTGCGCATTCCGATCATCGGGCTCGTTGACACCAACTGCGACCCGGAGGGGATCGACTACGTGATTCCCGGCAACGACGACGCGATCAGATCCTGCGCGACCATCACCCGCGCGATCGGCGACGTCGTCGCCCAGGGCCACGGGGTCTTCCGGGCCGAGGAGGAGCGCGCCCGGCTGGAGCGAGAGCGGCGCGAGGCCGAGGAGCGTGAGCGGCGCGAGGCCGAAGAGCGGGCTCGTCAAGAGGCCGAGGAGGCTGCGCGGCTGGCGGCCGAGGCGGCCGCGGCTGAGGCTGCCGCCGCGGCTGAGGCTGCGGCTTCTGAGGCTGCGGCAGCTGAGGCCGCGCCGGGGGCTGAGGTCGCTCCGGAGCCTGTGGCCGAGGCTGCTCCCGAGCCTGAGGCCGCGCCGGTCCCCGCGGAGCCTGACGCGAACCCGGAGGCTGAGGCCGCACCCGTTGCCTCGGAGCCTGGGAGTGCGAGCGAGGAGCCCGCTGCCGCTGCGCCGGATGCTGCGGCCGACCCGCCGGCCCCGCCCGAGGATGTGCCGGACGCTACGGCGGCGGTCGCGCCGGTGGTGGCGCCGTCCCCCGACAGCTCTGACGCTTCCGAGGAGACAGCATGAGCGCGATAACGGCACAGGACGTCAAGGCCCTGCGCGACCTGACCGGGGCCGGAGTGCTGGCCTGCCGCGAGGCGCTGGCCGAGACAGAGGGCGACGTGGATCGCGCCGTCGAGTTGCTGCGGACCCGGGGCGAGGCGCAAGCCGCCAAGCGCGCCGGAGCTGAGGCGCGGGAGGGCGTCGTCCAGAGCTACATCCATGCCGGAAACAGGATCGGGGTGCTGGTCGAAGTCGATTGTCAGACCGACTTCGTGGCCCGGAACGAGAAGTTCATCGAGTTCGCGCGCGATCTCGCCCTGCACATCGCCGCCGCGACGCCGCTCGCGGTGACCGAGGACGAGGTGCCGGCGCAGGAGCGCGAGCGCGAGGAGCGGATCGCCACCGAGCAGGCCGCGGACCGGCCCGAGAACGTCCGGGAGCGGATCGTCCAGGGCAAGGTCGACAAGTGGCTCGACGAGGTTGTCCTCCTGCGCCAGAAGCACGTCAACGGCGACAAGTACGAAGGCAAGACGATCGAGGAACTGCGGACTGCGCTTTCGGCCGAGACGCGGGAGAACGTGGTCATCCGCCGCTTCTCACGCTTCGCCGTCGGCGAGTGAGCGTCAGCGTGAACAACGGGGACGCGCCCGTCTACCGTCGCGTGCTGCTGAAGCTCTCGGGCGAGGCGCTCATGGGTCCGCGCGAGTACGGCACCGATCCCGACTCCGTGCGTGACATCGCACGTGAGGTCGCCGGCGTCCATGGCCGGGGGGTGGAGGTGGCAATCGTGGTTGGCGGAGGCAACATCTACCGCGGCCTGGCCGCCGCGGCCCGGGGGATGGACCGCGCCACCGGCGACTACATGGGGATGCTGGCCACGGTCCTCAACGCGCTGGCGCTCCAGGACGCGCTGGAGAAGATGGACGTGGCCACCCGCGTCCAATCGGCGATAACAATCTCCGAGGTGGCTGAGCCCTACATCCGGCGCCGCGCCGTCCGGCATCTGGAGAAGCGCCGCATCGTCATCTTCGCCGCCGGCACGGGCAATCCGTTCTTCACGACGGATACGGCGGCCGCTCTACGGGCCGCCGAGTTGCGGGCCGAAGTGGTGCTCATGGCCAAGAACGGCGTGGAGGGGGTGTACACGGCCGATCCCGCCAAGGATCCAAGTGCCGAGTTCATCCCCGAGATCACCCATAAGGAGGCCCTGACGCGAGGACTTCAAGTCATGGACTCGACTGCCTTCGCCCTGTGCATGGACAACAACCTGCCGATCGTCGTGTTCAACATGGCCGACGGGCGCAACATCGACCGGATAGTGTCCGGCGAACGCGTAGGAACCCTGGTGAGAACGTGAACGACGATCTGGTTTCCGAACTGCTCGAGGACGGACGAGCACGAATGGCCAAGTCGGTCGAGTCGACCCGCCACGAGTTCGGATCGGTCCGCACCGGGCGGGCCAGCCCGGCGCTGCTCGACCGGATCACCGTCGACTACTACGGCACCTCGACCCCGCTCAAGCAGTTGGCCACGATCAGCGCCCCTGAGCCGCGCCTGCTGTCCATCCAGCCCTACGACAAGAGCTCGATCAAGGCGATCGAGCGGGCGATCCAGGAGTCCGACATCGGTCTGACGCCCTCCAACGACGGCGCCGTGATCCGGCTGGTCGTGCCTGAGCTCACGGAGGAGCGCCGGTACCAGCTGGTCAAGGTTGTCCGCCACATCGCCGAGGAGGGCCGCGTAGCGATCCGCAACGTCCGGCGTGACGTCATGCACGATCTGCGGGAGCTCAAGGAGGCCGGTGAAACCGGCTCCGACGACGAGCATCGCGCGGAGGTAGAGCTACAGAAGGTCACCGATGCCCGCATCGCCGAGCTCGACGAGGTGCTGAAGGCCAAGGAAGAAGAGATCCTCGAGGTTTAGGTGGAGGCCGGCGGCGCTGCTGAGGGCCCCACCGACGGGCCGCGCTACGTCGCGATCATCACCGACGGCAACGGGCGCTGGGCCAGGGCGCGGGGCCTTCCGGCGCTACGGGGACACGAGGCTGGAGCCGACGTGGTCAAGGAGCGGCTGCGCGACGCCGTGCGCTTCGGGATCAAGGAGTTGACGGTGTACTCATTCTCCACGGAGAACTGGACCCGATCCCGCGCCGAGGTAGCCGGGCTGATGCGGATGTTCGGCCGCCGGATCGACGCCGAGACACCCGAGCTGGACGCCGAAGGGGTGCGCCTGCGCTTCATCGGTCGCCGCGCCTCCCCGGTTCCCCCGAGGCTGATCGAAAAGATGGTGTGGGCGGAGTCGGTGACCGAGCGAAACGACCGGATCACGCTGTTCGTCGCCTTCAACTACGGAGGCCGGGCCGAGGTCATCGATGCCGCCCGGAGCTTCACCCAGGGCGACGAGGAGGAGTTCCGCCGCCACCTCTACGCGCCTGACATGCACGACCCTGACCTGATCATCCGCACCAGCGGCGAGCAGCGGCTGTCCAACTACCTGATGTGGCAATCGGCCTACTCGGAGCTGGTGTTCCGCGAAGAACTGTGGCCCGACTTCTCGCGTGAGGCGTTCGCGGACAGCCTGGCCGAGTACGCGGCCCGCCAGAGGCGCTTCGGGGGCCGCTGATGCCGGCCGCCAGACGGCGCAGGACGGAGCAGCGCCGACGCTCGGACCTGTTCAGCCGAGTGCTGATCGCGGTCCCTGCGGCGGTTCTCGCGGTCGTGTTCGTCGACCTTGGCGGATTGGCGTGGACCCTCCTGATGATCGTGCTCGGGTGCATCTGTCTGAGCGAGCTCTACCGGATGCTCGATCGCTGGAAGCCGGTGCCGCTGGTCGGGTTCCTGGCGTTGATCGGGATGTGTCTCGCTGCGCGCTATGGCTCCCAGCGCGAGGTGATGGAGGTCGCCGTGGCCGCCGCTCCCGTGCTGTTCCTGGCCGTAGCCGCCCGCGGCCGCGTGGGCGGCGCCACCGTATCGATCGCCGGAACCCTGCTCGGCGTCTACTGGATCGGACTGGCCTTCGCGCACGCCGTGCTTCTGCGCCAGCTGCACCACGGCAACGGGATCATCATCGACGTCATGGTGGGGACGTTTCTGGGTGACACCGGCGCGTACCTGGGCGGGCGGTTGTTCGGCCGGCGGCCGCTGGCGCCATCGATCTCACCACACAAGACCGTCGAGGGCTTGTTCTGCGGGGTCCTCGTCGCGATCGTCTCGATCTTCATCGCGGGCCTGTACCAGACCTGGCTGACGCAAGGCGTGGCTCTCGGACTCGGACTGGCGGTCGCGCTGCTCGGACCGGTGGGAGATCTGTTCGAGTCGCTGATCAAGCGCGATGCCGGCGCCAAGGATGCCGGGTCGCTGTTCGGTCCTCACGGGGGCGCGCTGGACCGCCTCGATGCGGTGATCTTCACGATCGTGGCCGCCTACTACATCTGGGTCGGCATGCCGCACTGACCCCGGTCACGGCCGTCCTTGGTCCCTGAGGACGGCAGAGCGATGACACTACACTGCGCGCGTGCCGCGCCGCGTGGTAATCCTCGGCTCCACCGGGTCGATCGGAGTGCAGGCCCTGGACGTGGTGGCGCGGAGCGGGGGGGAACTGGAGCTCGTCGCCCTCAGCGCGGGCTCGAGTTGGGACACGGTGGTCGAGCAGGCCCGTGAGCGGGGCATCAACCGGATCGCGCTGGCCGATCCGGACGCGGCGGCGCTCGCCGCGGAGGCCTGGACCGAAGGCGAGGTGCTGTCGGGTCCGGATGGGCTCGTAGCGCTGATCACCGAGTCAGACTGCGACGTGGTCCTCAACGCGATCGTCGGTTCGGCCGGGCTGCTGGCGACGGTCGCCACCCTCGGCGAGGGGATCGACCTGGCGCTGGCCAATAAGGAATCGCTCGTCGTGGGTGGTGAGCTGGTGGGGCAGCTGGCTGAGGCGACCGGCGCGGCCATTATCCCCGTCGACTCCGAGCACTCGGCGCTCCATCAGCTGATCGGCGCGGAGAAGCCGGGCACCGTCGAGCGGCTCGTGTTGACGGCGTCCGGCGGGCCGTTTCGCGGCCGGACCCGGTCCGAGCTGACCGGGGTCACCGTGGCCGACGCGCTGGCGCATCCGACTTGGGCCATGGGCGGCAAGATCACGATCGACTCGGCCACCTTGATGAACAAAGGGCTCGAGGTCATCGAAGCCCACCACCTGTTCGGCACACCCTATGACCGGATCGAGGTCGTGGTGCACCCGCAATCGATCATCCACAGCCTCATCGGCCTGTGCGACGGCGCCACCCTGGCGCATCTCGGCTACCCCGACATGCGCGTGCCGATCTCCTACGCGCTGCACTACCCGGAGAGGGTCGACGTCCCGGTGGCGGCGCTGGACCTCCCCGCCCTGGGGGCCCTGACCTTCGAGGAGCCCGACCTCGAGACATTCCCGTGCCTGCGCCTGGCTCGCGAAGCGGGGCTGGCCGGGGGGACCGCACCGTGCACGCTGAACGCGGCCAACGAGGTCGCGGTCCACGCCTTCCTCTCTGGGCGCCTCGCCTTCCTCGGGATCGCGGAGGTCATAGAGGCCACCCTCGACCAACTCGAGGTGCGCCAGCTGCACTCCTTCGAGTCGCTCACCGAGGCTGACGCACGGGCGCGTTCGGTGGCTTCGCTGCTCGTGCAAGAGCGACCCGCGGCCTGAAACGCCCCGGGCGGCCGCTGCGCGGCCGCCCGGGATCGTTGTGGTGGTGTTAGTCGGCGCCACCGTCTCGGTGGTCCGTATGGGGGTCCGTCGGCCAGCTTCCCGGAAATGGGGGATTACGCGGATGATCGGCCGGCGAGCGGACTTCTTTAGCGACCCGATCACTCTCGTTTCGGGCTCCGCCGCGGAGCCCCGAGGAGTGAAGTCGCGCCTGTCACACTGGGTGAACCGATGTCATATGTGCTCGCCTTCCTGGGCTTCGCGGCCCTGATCATCTTGCACGAGGCCGGCCACTTCGTAGCCGCCAAGGCGGTGGGAATGCGCGTCGAGCGGTTCTCGCTGTTCTTCGGTCCGATGGTGATGAAGCGCACGATCGGCGAGACCGAGTACGGCGTCGGGATCATCCCGCTCGGGGGCTACGTGAAGATCAGCGGGATGAACCCGGAGGAGGAGCTGCCCGAGGATGTCGCTCCCCGCGCGTACTACAACCAGCCGGTGTGGAAGCGGATCGTCGTTATCTCGGCCGGTCCGGCCGTCAACCTGGTGATTGCCTTCGTGATCATCTGGGCGCTGTTCCTGTCCAATGGGCAGGCGGTGAATCGGGGGGCGACCGTCACCGCGGTCCTCAGCCCCAGCCCCGCCGCCAGGATCCTCAAGCCCGGCGATCAGATCCTCTCGATCGACGGTGTCAAGGCCGGCGAGGCTTCGATCAAGACAATCGGCCACGACCGCTGCCCCGGCAAGCAGGTGAACGAATGCGTAGCGAAGTCTCCGGTCAGCATCGTGATCCGCCGCGACGGCCGGGTGCTGCGCTTCGAGACCCACCCCCGCTACATCGCGTCCGCGCACCGCGCCCTGATCGGGTTCGACTTCGTCCCCCAGACGATCGTCCCAGCCGGTCCGACGCAGGCGGCGTCGCTGACGGTCACCGGCCTCTGGAGCGTCACCAAGGAGACCGTGTCCGCGATCGCGAGGATCTTCGAGCCAAAGGAGCGCCGAGAACTCCAAGGCGTGGTCGGGGCGTACGCCTACACACAGGAGGCGGTCGCGCAGAGTCCCTCAGACGGGCTCCAGGTGATCGCACTGATCTCCCTGTCGCTCGCGGTGATCAATCTCTTCCCGTTCCTCCCCCTCGACGGGGGGCACATCTTCTGGGCGGTCGCGGAGAAGCTCCGCCGGCGGCGAATCTCGTTCGCCGTCATGGAGCGAGCTGGGTATGTCGGCTTCGCGCTGATCCTGACGCTGTTCGTGATCGGGCTGAGCAACTCGATCACGACGCTGTCCGGCAAGGGATTCAATCTCCACTGACGCTCGCTGTTCTGACTGGGAGAGCCCGGGTGAAGCCGCTCGGTGGGGGTATTCAGGCGAAGCTCGGGTAGCTTTACGGGCTCATAGTGGGAGTTCAGGCCCAGTGGAGGAGACCATGGAAAGCAGCACGATCACGCCCCCTGCCCGAGCCGTCGATGCGGCGACACTGACGGAGGCGCTGCGCCGTACCGCCGTGAGCAACCCCAACATCGTCGCCGTGCGCACGGTCGACGACGGCATCTCGCTGACCTGGGCCGAGCTGCTCGAACGGGTCGATGCGGTGGCCGGCGGGCTGGCGAAGCTGGGCGTCAAGCGGGGCGACACGGTTGCGATCATGTTGGGCAACCGCGTCGAGTTCCACATCATCGACCTGGCGGTGGCGATGCTCGGGGCCACCCCGTTCTCGATCTACACGACCTATCCGGCCTCCGAGATCCGCTATCTGGTCACCGACGCCGGCGCCAAGGTGGCGATCGTGGAGCAGGAGTTCCTGGCCGTGATCCTGGAAGCCCGGGAGGAGCTGCCCGAGCTCGAGCACGTGATCCTGGTCGACGGGGAGGCGCCCGGGACGATCAGGCTCGACGAGGTGGAGGGCTCGAATCCCGAGTTCGACGTGGCCGCAGCGGCGGCAGGGGTGGCCGCTGACGACGTTCTGACGCTGATCTACACCTCCGGCACGACTGGTCCGCCGAAGGGCGTCCAGCTGTCGCACAAGAACGTCATGGTCTCGGCGGCGGCCGTCGAGCAGATCATCCGGTTCGGCACCGGCTCACGCGTGATCTCCTGGCTTCCGGCGGCGCACATCGCCGAACGAATGGCGCACCACTACATCCCCGTGATCTACGCCGGCACGGTGACCGTGTGCCCCAACCCCCGAGAGATCATCTCGTTCCTGCCCCAGGTCCGTCCGAACTGGTTCTTCGCCGTGCCCCGGATCTGGGAGAAGCTCAAGGCCGGGCTGGAGACGATGCAGGCGAGCCAGCCGGAGGAGGCGCGGACCAGCGTCGAGCAGACGATGGCGGCGGCGGTCGAGCGGGTGCGCCTGCGCCAGCGCCGTGAGCCAGTGCCCGAGGCGCTCGAGGCGCAGGTAGCCAAGGCCGACGAGGAGATGTTCTCGCATCTGCGCAAGATGCTGGGACTCGACGAGGTCCTGGCGGTCAACGTCGGGGCGGCGCCCACCCCGGTCGAGGTCCTGGAGTTCTTCCACGCGCTTGGGATCGAGCTGGCCGAACTGTGGGGTATGTCGGAGACGTGCGGGTTCGGAACCTGCAACCGACCGGGCGCGGTCAAGATCGGAACGGTCGGGCCGCCGTCGCCGGGCACCGAGCTGAAGCTCGCAGAAGATGGGGAGGTCCTTGTTCGAGGGGAATTCGTGATGCTGGGTTACCGCAACCAGCCGGAGAAGACCGCCGAGGCGATCGACCCCGAGGGCTGGCTGCACACCGGGGACATCGGGGAAATCGATGAGGATGGCTACCTCAAGATCGTCGACCGTAAGAAGGAGCTGATCATCAATGCGGCCGGCAAGAACATGTCCCCGGCCAACATCGAGGCAGCGATCAAATCGGGATCCCCGATGATTGGGCAGGCGTGTTGCATCGGTGATGCCCGGCCCTACAACGTGGCCCTGATCGTGCTTGATTCGGACTATGCGCCGGCGTGGGCTGCGCAACACGGCATCGAGAGCACTGCGCTGGCCGATCTGGCTCGAGAGCCCAAGGTGGTCGAGGCTGTACAGGCCGGCATCGACGACGCCAACCGCCATCTGGCCCGCGTCGAGCAGATCAAGAAGTTCACGATCGTGCCGGAGGATTGGCTGCCCGGCGGCGAGGAGCTCACGCCGACGATGAAGCTCAAGCGCAAGCCGATCGCGGCCAAATACGCGGCCGAGATCGAGGCGATGTACTCGGGCTGAGACCGAACCCTCCGGCGGGCTCGCCCCCCGAAGGCTCGTGCCGGCAGCGCTTCAGACGGCCGGGCGATGTCGCGGATCCTCGTCCGGGTCGTAGATGGCGTAGCGGTCGCCACCGCTCGTCTTGGCGCTGTACATGGCCACGTCAGCTCGCACCAACGTCTCGGTCGCGTCGGCGCGCCAGGCCTCGGTCCAGGTCGCGATTCCAATCGACGCCGTCACGCCGAGGCGGCTCTGTGGGTTACCTGGCACGACGCCGTGGCGTCGCACGAGCGTCAGGATCTTTTCGGCCACCTGGCACGACTGCGAGATGCCGGCTTCCGGGAGGAGGATCGCGAACTCATCGCCACCGATGCGGGCGATGACGTCGGTGCTGCGCAGCACCCCGCGCAGAGCTTGGGCGACGGCGACCAGCACGCCGTCTCCCGCCACGTGTCCGGCAGCGTCATTTACGTCCTTGAAGCGGTCGAGGTCGAAGGTGAGCAGGGCACCCGGCCGGGCGTAGCGGGCAGCATGGGCAAGGCTGCGCTCGATCTCCTCGGAGAAGCGTCGGCGGTTGAACAGGCCGGTGAGATGGTCGTGGTGAGCAAGATGCTCCAGCTCGGCCTCGTGGCGCTTGCGCTCGCCGATGTCGTCGTAATAAGCGATGGCGTAGTCAGGCTCACCGGCCACTGCGCGAACTACCGCGCCGGTGCACATGGTCCAGATGTGCGTGCTGTCGACGCGGCGCAGACGCTGCTCATGCTGCGTCCGGCCAACCTCGCCCCGAGCCAGGCGATCGAGCTCGACGAAGTTCCGGTCGACGTCGTCGGGATGCAGAAAGTGGCTGACCAGCACGTCGTCGAGCTCTCCCGCCACCACGCCCAGCATCCGTTCGAGCTCCCGGTTGGCCTGGAGCCACCGGCCGCGGTCGGGACCGGCCAGGCCGATCAGCGCGGCTCCGATCGGAGCGTCGGCGAATGCCGCCCGGAAGCGAGCCTCGTGCGTCCGTTGCTCGGTCACGTCATGACACGTACCGCGTACGAGGGCCACTTCGCCGTCACCGCCGCGCAACGCATGTCCATGCGAGACCACCAGCCGCGTCCGGCCATCGGGCCCGATGGCTGGATGCTCCACCTGCCAGCGTCCATCTCCGCCCAGCGCGGCAGCGATGTGGCCCCGCACGTCCCCCTGGCCCGATCGGCCCAGCTTCGCCTCGTGCTCGGCCAGAGTGCTCGGACCTGCCGGCACGCCGAACATCCGGCACATCTCCCGGGACCACTCCATCCGATCCAGGCGCGGATCCCATTCCCAGCTGCCCACCTGGGACAGCGCCTGGGCCTCCTCCAGCGCGAGAGCCGTCCGGTCGATCTCGGCGGCAGCCAGCGCCACGCGCCGCTGGGAGCTCTCCAGCTGATCGGTCCGGTCCTGAAGAGCCTTGATCGCGCTGCGCAACCGGAGCTCGGCCATCACCAGGTCAGCCAGCTCCTGCAGAACGCTGATCTCGTCCTCGCTCCAGGCTCGTGGCTCGGTGGACATGACGCAAAACGAACCGAGCCGGTAGCCCGCGGCGTCATCGAGCGGCACGCCGGCACAGGCGACGGCGCCGAATTCCTGGAGCGCGGGATGCTCGGCGAGCACAGGATGCTGGCCGGCATCCGACACCATCAGGGCGGCACCGGCGCGCACGACGAACTGACTCCACGAGGACTCCGCCGGGACCTGCCGCTGGTCAGCCAGGGCGCCGACCAGCCCATGCTGGCTCTTGATGAACTCGCGATCCGCCGTGACCACGGACATCACTGCGATGGGCGCCCTCAGCAGCCGCGAGGCCATTCGCGTGAGCCGGTCGAACGTCTCCTCCTGAGGCGAGTCGAGCAGGCCCGAGCGTTCGAGCGCCGCCAGCCGAGCGGGGTCGCCTAGTACATCATTCACTGAAACGATGCTTGTCGCCGTCACCGACCACGCCGCCGAACGCTACCGCCAACGGGTGCGGGGCTCGTTGCAGGAGCGCACGGAGATCGCCGGGCGGGTCACCCGCGCCTGGCGGGCCGGTCGCACCGAGGCCGGCGCCCGTGGCACGGTGCTCGTCCGGGACCTGGACGATCCGACGCTCGTGTTCGTGTGCCGTCGCTCGGGAGACGAGCTCGTGGTGGTCAGCCTGTGGCAGGAGGGAGAGGCGGCCGCGGTTCCCAAGCGGTTCACGGACGCGTTGCGCCGCGACGATCACCGCGTGGGTTGAGCGCCGTACTGACGGCGCGCTCCCCCGGCCTGGATCGACCGCCACACGAGCTCGATCGGGTGATGAACCGCAACCGGCCGGCCGGGTGGGCAGAGGTCCCGCAGATGGCGCTCGAGCTGCGCCGCGCACCCGGGGTTGCCGGCCGCGATCGCGTCGGCACCGGTGTCGAGCAGGAGCTTCGCCTTGCGGGCGCCGAGCGCGGCCGCCGGTTCGGGCTGGACGAGGTTGTAGATCCCAGCTGACCCACAGCAGACATCGGCCTCGACCGGCACCTCGAGCAGCTCGAGCCCCGGGATGGCTCGGAGCATTTCCCGAGGTTGGACACGGATGCCCTGAGCGTGGCGTAGGTGGCAGGCATCGTGATAGACGACGCGGAGGGGCAGCTCGCCCCGCGGCGCTCGCGGCTGGCCGGCAGCGAGGATCTCGGACACATCCCGGACTCGGGCCGAGAAGGCTCTCGCCGCCGGCGTCCCGAGCAGATCTCCGTACTCCTTCATAGCCGCACCGCACCCGGCCGAATTGACGATCACGTGGTCGATTCGGCCGAGCGCGTCCAGGGCGGCGATCGTCGCCCGGGCCCGGGCCAGCCCCGGTTCCCGCTCGCCCGCGTGAAGCTCCAGGGCCCCGCAGCAGTCCGGTTCGGCCGGCGCCAGCACCTCGTAGCCCTCGGCCGCGAGAACGCCGATCGTGGCACGGTGGACGTCGGAGAAGAACACCCGCTGCACGCAGCCGAGGAGCAGCGCCACTCGACCTCGGGTGGTGCCGACCGCCGGCGTGCGCTCGGGGACACGCTCGCGCAACTGGGCCCGGGAAGGTGGCCGGGGGGCGACCTTGGCCAGCGCTGCCAGGCGCTCGGGCAGGCGCCGCTCGAGGCCGAGCCGGCGCGTCGCAGTGAGCAGCGGCACCAGCGCCCGCATCCGCTTGGGGTAGGGGAGAGTCTCGAATAGAGCCAGGCGCAGGGCTCGCTGCGCCGCGCTGCGCTCGTGCTGCTCCTCGACGTCGGGGCGGGCGAGCTCGATCAGCTTGTCGTAACGCACGCCGGATGGGCACGCGGACACGCAGGCCAGGCAACCGAGGCAGGTGTCGATGTGAGTGGCCATCTCGTCCGAGACCTGACCACCGCGCTCGATGGCGTCGGCGATCAGCACGATCCGGCCACGGGGCGAGTCGGTCTCCTGGGCCCAGAGAACGTAGGTAGGGCAGCTATCCAGACAGAAGCCGCAGTGAACGCATTCCTCGATGTACTCTCGCCCGGCGGCCAGATCTGAGAGCAGCCCTCCCACCTGCCCGAGTATTGCAGCCGGGGGTTCAGATCCCGCCGACGAACACTCCGGGATTGAGGATGGCGGCCGGATCGAAGCGCCGCTTGACACTGCGCATCAGCGCCACGGCGGGATCGTCGGGAGCTCCCCATGGATCGACCTGCCCGCGGGCGCGCTCAGGGAGGTCGAGCACGATCGCCACGGCCCCGGGGGGCAACCCCACGCGCAGCGTTCCGATCTCGGCGGGGTCCATCTGCAGGTAGCTCGTTCCGAATGCCGCACGTCCGACCAGCGTCGCGCCGCAGGCGTCGGCCGCCCGTAGCACGGAGGTCAGGCGGCTCGGCCGCGTGCCCACTCGCACGAGCGCACCCTCGACCGAGCGCTGGCCGGCGCGCTGCCGCGCCCACAGGGGACCATCGTCGTCGGTGACGTCGACGTCCTCGAGCCCGGCCTCGCGCATCATCGCGACGATGCGTTCGCCTCGCCGGCGAGGCTCGACGCCCGCGACCTGCGCGAGCAGACCGCCACGGCCCGCCCTCCAGGCGACGTCGAGGGCCTCCAGCTCCAGAGGAGCACGCCCGAGACGGAGAACGGCGGAGCCGAGCACGTCCGGATCAGAGGCGGCTCCCAGCACCGTCACCGTCCCAGCCGGCAGCGGGTGCAGCCGTACGTTGACCGAGAGGATCATGCCCAGCGTTCCGAACGATCCCGTGAACAGCTTGGCCAGGTCATAGCCCGCCACGTTCTTGATCACCTTGCCGCCCGCCCGGGCGATCGTGCCATCGCTCAGGGCGACGGTGATACCGAGGATCAGATCGCGCGGCTGCCCGTAGCGGTGTCGCAGCGGGCCGCTATCGCCCGTGGCGAAGATGCCGCCGATTGTGGCCCCGCTGCTGGTACCGGCGCCCAGCGGCGGATCGATCGCCAGCCTCTGACCCGCTACCGCGAGCTCATCCCTCGCCCGTTCAAGCGGCGTCCCGGCGGCGAATATGGCGGTCAGGTCGCCGGGGTTGTGCTCGAGCGTGCGATCGAGGCCGGCGGTGTTGATCTCCAGCTGCGGCGGCTCCGTGACCCCGCCCCAGCCGAGCTTGGTGGCGCCGCCGACGACCCGCACGCGGCGGCCCTCCTCGGCCGCCGCGGCGAGATGCGCCGCCGCGTCCTCGAAGGTGGTCGGGTAGACGGAGTCGGGCAATACTCAGAACCGGGTGGCGACGCCCTCGCGCTCCAGGGGGTGCTGGCGGTAGGGGCCTGGCACCTCGCCGCACAGACGCGGGGTCGGCATCACCTTCCCCGGGTTGGCCAGCCCGCGCGGATCGAAGGCGCAGCGCAGGCGCTGGAACGTGGCGAGGTCCGCCTCGGAGAACATCGAGGGCATGTAGGCCTTCTTATCGACCCCGACCCCGTGCTCGCCGGTTATCGAGCCGTCGGCGTCCACGCAGGCCTTGACGATCATGCCGGCCAGCTCCTCGGCCCGAGCCGCCTCGCCGTCGATGGCGGAGTCGTAGCACACGAGTGGGTGCAGGTTTCCGTCGCCCGCGTGGAAGACGTTGGCCACCTGAAGCCTGTACTCCGAGGCCAGCTCATCGATGCGTCGCAGCACCTCGGACAGCCGGGTGCGCGGGATGACGCCATCCTGCACGTAGTAGGCGGGAGCGACCCGGCCCATGGCCGCGAAGGCAGCCTTGCGCGTCTGCCACAGGAGCGCCCGCTCCTGCTCGGTCAGCGCCACCCGTACGTCGGCCGCGCCCGCTCGGCCCAGGAGCTCCATGAGATGCTCGAAGCGGGCGGTGCACTCCTCTCGCGGCCCGTCGAGCTCGACGAGCAGCGCCGCGCCGGCATCGAGACGGTAGCCGGCGCCGGTGGCCTGCTCGGCCGCCTTGATCGACAGTCGATCCATCATTTCGATCGCCCCCGGCACGATGCCGGCGCTGACGATCTCGGTGACGGCATCGCCGGCGGCTCCGGTGTCGGCGAAGAAGGCGACCAGCGTCCGGATGCTCTCGGGAGCGGGCACCACCCGCAGCCAGATCCGCGTCGCCACACCGAGGGTTCCCTCCGAACCGACGAAGGCGCCGAGCAGGTCATAGCCTGGTGCGTCACGGTGCAGCTCGAGCCGCGTACCGTCGCTCAGGATCACCTCGAGCCCGGTCACGTAGTTGGTCGTGAAGCCGTATTTGAAGCAGTGCGCTCCTCCCGAGTTCTCGGCCACGTTCCCCCCGATCGAGCATACGATCTGGCTGGATGGGTCCGGGGGGTAGAAGTGGCTGGGTCCGACGGCGTGGGAGATGGCGAGGTTGGTCACGCCAGGCTCGACGATGACCTCCGAATCGTCGAGATCCACCGACAGGATCCGCCGCATCCGGGCCAGGACGATGAGCACGCCGTCGCCGACCGGCAGGGCACCGCCGGAGAGTCCGGTTCCCGCCCCGCGGGCCACCCACGGCACCTGTGCCTCGTAGCACGCCCGCACTACGCCCTGCACCTGCTCGGCGGTCGCCGGCAGGACAGCCGCCAACGGGGTCTGGCGAAGATGGACGAGGCCGTCGGAGCGATACGTGGCCAAGGCGTCAGGATGGGTGAGGACGTACTCCTCGCCGCAGATCAGGCGCAGCCGCGCCAGCAGCTCGTTCCCGGCTCCTTCCACGCGACAAGTGTGCCGCTTCGAGCAAGCCGGTGCCGCGAACCGTGCGCCCGGCTACTTCACGGTGACCTGAACGGACCGGCTGTAGACGGTGTATCCGTCCGGAGTGCCGAGCGCCAGGTCCTGGGGGTAGGTCCAGCTCAGGACCAAGGTTCCACTGGATGGGAAGGCGACGTGGATGTCGAAGTAGCCCTGAGGCGAGGTCACGGCGATCGAGTCGAGCGGAAGGTACGACGGGCTACCGGTGGCTTTGAACAGCAGCTCCACGACCTGCGGGGCAGCCGGGCTATCGAGGAACGCGAAGTGCACCGGCTTGGCGGCCCCCCACACCTCCAGCGCCTGATCCGAGCTCGAGGCGGTCGTGCTGGGCAGGAACACCGGGAGACGGAAGGCGCTATAGCCCGGCTTCTGCTGACCGCCGTAGGCGAGCAGGCCGCTAGCAAAGCCGCCCTCGTCGTTGCTCGCCAAAGCAGGCAGGGGATCCTCGAGCAGGTACTGATCGAAGGACATGATGCGAGGATCCTTCCAACTCAGGTACTCCGCCCAGTTGTCGTAGTAGGCGGCGGTCTGTGGCGAGACCCACGGATACGGATCCTTCTTCGTCGGTTTCTTCGGGGGGCTCGTGATGTAGCCAAACTCGGTGTTCCAGATCGGAAACTTGCGGCTCGAACCGTAGGCGCCTAGCGCCCGGTCGAGCCCGGTTTCCAGATTCCCGATCTCCGCCAGCGAGGCGTAGTTCGGCAGGAGCTGGCTGAAGTGGGGAGTGACCGGTACGTCCTCCTCGCGGTTGGGCGGGTA
>Ga0335074_10002386_pt1 | contig 25569 bp, 20 predicted proteins | sample Lox_Sample_23_FD_206715 | JGI IMG/M metagenome (GOLD analysis project Ga0335074, IMG submission 206715) | Soil microbial communities from Loxahatchee National Wildlife Refuge, Florida, United States - Lox_Sample_2.3 | ecosystem: Environmental > Terrestrial > Soil > Wetlands | place: USA... | reverse complement strand
CGCCCACTTTATAATATTTCCCGTACGTCAAGATATTTAGCCGAACCTTCCGTCTGGATACCCTTTAATGAGATCCAACAAAAAATATTTGAAGGGCGGTTATATCCCATTGAAAAGTCCTATTTAAGTCTGACCAACGACACAACACTTAAACTCCCGCCCATCGTTCTCTCTCAGGCTTAATGAATAATTTCAATTCTTTATGATTGTCTGATGTAGAGCGGCGAGGGCAGCCGAAACTTCGCGGCCTTTGGTCTCGATATGGAAAATATTAGCGGCGTCCCACTTTCACTCTCTATTTGGCATGTCCGCAAAATTGCAGCCGCCGCGGGATAAGCTTCTCCCGACGTGTCGGGATCATTCCTCGTTAAAATCGTCGTACCGTCGCATCAAATGTAGCTCAGGCTCCCTGCCCTGAGTCGCGTCGAAGGGTCCAGGCTGTTTCCTTAAATTCGCCTGTTCTCGGCGGCAATGCCGCCGCACCCGGGGCCAAATGTGGGACAGGCATCTTGCCTGTCAATAACCCCGGGATTTCTTCCCGGGGCTATCGTCGTGCCGTTGTGGTGAAATTCTTTCTTCGTTCCCTTCGCTTCTTAGCGGTGAAGATCGTGACCTTCGTGTGTTTTGGTGTTTTTTCGTGGTCAAACCTCCGAAATCTGAATGCTGGGGCATAATCTTTTACTTGCCCCCGCAAGTTTCCCGCTTTAACATGGCCCCATCGGTTTCACTTGACATGCGCGTCATTTGGGTTGGGTGATGGTTAAATATTTCGTTGCCAATCTCGATTCCGTCGCCGCCGAAATTTTCGACGGCGAGATGGTCGTCATTAACTTCCAGAGCGGCACCTACTTCAGTTTCTCCGGTTCGGCGCCGCTTCTTTGGCAAATGCTCCAAACGCCGCAAACGGTGGATGAATTAGCCGGCGCATTTATTCCCGACGCTTGCCGGAAAATATCGGATATTCGCGCTTCAGTTGAAACCTTCATCAATACACTCCTGCGGGAAGATTGCGTCAAACAAATAGAAGACCCTCCGCCGGGCCGCCAGGCGAACCCCGCAATCGAAGCCAGGCCTTTTAGCGAGCCTCAAGTCAGGATCTTTCATGATCTCAAAGACCTGATCGCCATAGACCCTGTCCACGAAGCCGACGAGTTTGAAGGCTGGCCGCATCGTCCGCCTTTGGTCGGGCTCGAATAAAGTATTTAGCAAATGCCCGAAAACAAGACACACTATTTCGATGTGCAGGACGCGGTTGAACTTTTTGGTTTGTCGCTGATTGAAAGTGTAAAGGAATTTGCCCGGCGCCGCGGTCTGGAGCCGGGGTATTTTGCGCCCGGTTCTGTTTCCATAGCACTGGAAGTCGGCGGAGAACTTTATCTTCGGCGGCTTACGCGGGCAATCAAGTTTGCCGAGCAAAATGTCCGGCGAGAGCACAAGCTGTTGCACATTGTAGCCATCGACGGAAAAGAAACCGGCTTGGGCGCGCCGCCCGACTGGCGGTTCAAACTGACACGAAAGAGCCATCTCGAACGGCTTCATGTTCGATCCGATAAACGACTATTTATCCGCTACGACATTGATCATCGCACCTGGCGGGTATTTTCCGAAGAGCAGAATATCGCCGTCATCTGGACCGCCGACGCCGCGCTGCTGCCGGAATGGGAAGACTCTTTTCCGCTGCGCGACATTCTGCACTGGTCAACGGTTAATTCCGCCCGGCAAATGTTGCATGCCGCGGCAATTTCCTCCGCAAACAAAGGCGTGCTGCTTGCCGGCCCAGGCGGCTCGGGTAAATCCACCACCACCGCGGCGGCGATCTTAAACCAAATGGCCACCGCGGGAGATGACTTTGTAATGGTCGATTGCACGCAAAAACGTGCTTATGCGCTCTACGATACGATAAAACTCGACGATGCCGGCCTTTCTCGTTTGCCTATATATCGCAATTCAATTGGCAACCCGCAGCGCCCACAAAATCAAAAAGCCCGCATTCATCTTTCCGAAACCAATGCCGATTCTCTGATCCGCGAATTTGATATCACAGCAGTTTTGTTGCCGCGAATATCACAGGCTCAGAAAAGTTCTATTCACCCGGCGCCCAAAAGCGACGCTCTAAGGGCCCTGGTTCCCACAACAGCGTTTCTGTTGCGCGGTGGTGAAGCTGAAACGCTAAAAAAGGCTGCTTCTCTTATACGGGAAATTCCGACGTTCCACCTGGAATTAGGAATTGATCCGCTCGAATCGGCCGGGCTGATCAAATCATTTTTGCAGGAGCGCCTCGTATGAGCGATCCGCGGGTTTCAGCAGTCATTCCCACCATGAATATGGGGCGGTTTCTTTCCGACGCCGTCGCTTCGATCATGCGCCAGAAGATCAGGGTTCATGAAATATTCATCATCGACAGTCATTCATCCGACACAACCCGGCAGGTTGTCGCCAAACTCAAGGATGATGGCGCCCCGATCCGCTTCATCCAAACCGACAAAAACACTCCCGCCGCGGCGCGTAATGTCGCCCTCGCCCAGGCTTGCGGAGAAATAATCGCCTTTTTAGACGCTGACGATCTCTGGCCTGAAAATAAACTCCAGCATCAACTCCGGCGCATGGATCAGACTCCGCGCCTGGACATGGTGTCGGGATTCGTGCGCTATTTCGATTTGCTGGACGTACAGAAGCTTGCGCCCGCCGCCGACTCGCGCATCGAAACTCTGTATCACGTGCATCTTGGAGCGTGTTTGTTTAGAAAATCAGTTTTCGAACAAATCGGGCTTTTGGATGAATCGTTTACCTACGCTGAAGACGTCGACCTGCAATTTCGAATTCGCGAGCGGCAGATTCCCTTTGCCATTATGCGTGAAGTGACGCTTTATTACCGCCGCCATCCTGATTCCATGATGTCGCGTAAACATCCCCGCAAAAAGCAGGATTTTCACCGTGCCGTAGCCCGCTCTCTGGTGAGGCGGCGAGCCGGGGGCTCTGAGGCTGCCGATCTGGATCCATTGGAAAAGTTTGTCGATCCGGAGGTCTTGGCGTGAAAATCAGCGTCATATGCCCCACTTGGCAGGCCGTCACGACCATTACCCAGACACTCGCCAGTATTCAGGAGCAGACCGTGCCCGCCGCGGAAATAATCGTCGTTGATGATGGTTCGACCGATCAGACCGCCGCCGTTGCCGCCGCGCTCGGCGCCCGCGTGATTCGATCTGAACATGCCGGCGCGGCGGCGGCGTCAAATTTGGGCCTTGCCGCGGCAACCGGCGATTTGATCGCGCTAATTGACGCCGACGATCTTTGGACACCCGCCAAACTGGAAAAACAAACCGGCGCTTTATCCGCGAACCCAATTATCGACGCCGTCTTTGGGTTGGCGGTTAATTTTCTGGATTCAGCCGGAGATTCATCTTTCGCCGGACGCGTGCGCGTCGATGAAAAGCCATATCCCGGCTGGTATCCCGGAACGCTTCTGGCCAAACGCGAGATTTTTCAGCGTGTCGGAAATTTTGATCCGGAACTTCACGCCGGTTTTTTCATAGATTGGTTTGACCGCGCCAGGTTGAGCGGAATGAAATTTTTGGTGCTCCAGGAATTGTGCCTGAAGCGGCGAATTCACCCCAACAGCCTCTCCCATCGTTCGATGCGGCGGGACACGGCTTACGTTCAGATGGCGCGGCGCGCCATTCTCCGGCGTACAAAATCGGATGGGAACACTTGAATCTCGATGTACTCCATGATTATCAACCCCCTGAAACGCAGATATTGCTGCTGATCGCCGCTTTGGCAGAGCCCGAATCCGCGGCCGGCGCCTGGCACAAATGGACGCAGCGCCGCGATGTAGAGACGGCAACCTGGCCGGAGGTCCGGCTCCTGGCTGCGGTGGCCCAACGGATGGCCACGCTCGATCCGTCCTCGAAGCTTTTACCGCGCCTGCAGGGAATCAGGCGGTTTGTCTGGACACAAACGCAAATGTGTCTGAGTAAAGCCCTGCCGCTGCTCAGCGCGCTTTGTCAGGCTCGGCTTCGGTTCATACTGCTTAAAGGTGCCGCACGGATCGCAGTTGATCCATCGTCATCTGCTGATCGATTAATCAGAGACGTGGATGTTTTAATTCACCCTGATGACTGGACCGCCGCCGTCGATGCCGCGATACGGGAACGCTGGCAAATAGAAATGGATCAGGATAATCCGGCGATCGCCCGATCGAAATCATTTGCCGAGCATCATGCAATCAATTTTAAAAATGCCGATGCGCAGATCGACATGCATCGCTACGCTCTGTACGTATGCCGTAATAACGGCGACGATGACGGTCTTTGGAGCCGGACGGTTTCGCTGCAATGGCGCGGCATCCCTGTTAACATTCCCTGCCCGACCGACGAACTTTTAATCGCCTTGAATCATGGATTTAGTTACGCTCCGGAACCCACGGCCGACTGGGCGCTTGATGCCGCGGCGCTGATTCGTTCAGGAAAAATCGATTGGGACCTTCTTCTTGAACAAACTTCCCGCCGCGAGGTGGACGTTTCAGTCGCGGCGGGATTGACTTTATTAACCGAGCGGATCGGCGTGGATGTTTCACCGGACGTTCTGGCGTCGCTCCGCCGTCGTGTTCGCGAGCCGTTTATTGGCGAATTCATCGGTAATGTAACCGCATATAAACCCGGGAGAAGCGATTTGGTCCGGGCCGTTCTGGCCGCGGCGGGCATTCGAGCTCAAAAAGCGATGGAATCTGCGAACGAAAAGCCTGTGCAAGCAAATGGTTTGGGAAAAATTCTTAAGACAGACCCGATTGCTTTGCCGCGGGATCGAGCGGAAAAAGTGGTTCAAATCCCGGAATCTTTACCTGCCCGGGGAAAACTTCGCATTGAATTTGATTTTACTTTGTGGCCTTTTGCCTTTGGCCGTCAGATGATTCTGGAAATTCGCGCTCCGGGGATGTTGCTTAAGCGGGCAAGTTATCCCATACGCCGCCGATTGAAACTTGTTCCTGTTCGCAGGCGAATTGCCCTTCAAATCCCCGCAGCACTGTTTCTGGCCAGGAACATCAATCATATTACCGTCCGGCTTCTCAGGCCGAGATTCGCGACTCCGATGCCCGTGCGAACCTGTGTACTCCGGTGGAAACTTTGCGACGCGCCTTCGCGAACGCAAAAAATTTTCGCCGAATCAAAATTCCCCAATACTCCGGTAATAACGTCGAATTTTTAAACGACGAAACATTTGCGCCGTTTTCGTGGCAGAAAACCTGCGTTAATCTGACTTCGGCGAGCTCAGTCGAGCCGCGCCATCTGCGGACCATTTTTAATTTAACGGCGGATCCGCCGCGCCTAGTTTTCACTATTCGCCGCCGCGATCATCTCGATCGTTTCCTGCAGCTCGCTGAAATCCACCGGTTTGGTCAAATGATGCGTAAATCCGGCCTCCTGGCTTTTGTGTAAATCTTCCGTCATTCCATAACCCGTAAGGGCAATGCTTCGGCTGGCGTATCGCTCACGGACTTGCCGCATCAGATCAAGTCCGCTGCCGTCCGGCAGCCCCACGTCACTAATGAGTAAATCAAAGGATTGTGCTTTGATCGCGGCCAATGCATCCGCCACGGTAAAAACCCCGGTCACACGATGTCCCAGCCGTTCCAATAGTTTGGTCAGCACTTCACGTGTCGGTTCATTGTCTTCCACCAGCAAAATTCGCAGCGACACATCAGACTTAGAAGGCCTCCCGTCGTCCGACTTAACCGTGGCAATCGTGGGCTCCACAACCGTGGGCAACTCCACAACGATGGTGGTTCCGGTTCCCCGGCCTTCGCTATGGGCGCTGATGGTTCCCCCATGAGCCTCCACAAGATGTTTGCAAATCGCCAGACCCAGACCCAATCCGCCGATTCGGTGTCGTATGGCGTTTTCACCCTGCTCAAAAGCCCCAAATAGTTTAGCGATCTGATCCGGTGCAATCCCGACGCCGGTGTCGGAAACGGAAATTCGTATAAAATCATTCTCCGCATCAGCGGTTTGGATCACAATGTTCCCATCGAGCGGCGTGAATTTGCGGGCATTGCTGATTAAATTCCAGAAAACCTGTTGCAAACGGGCGCCATCGCCGTATACAAAATGCCTGGATGCCCAAAGTTGAAGGGAGATCTTCGGCTGCTCATTGCGTCCGCATATATCCGCGGCGGCGAGAATCAGCCGATGCGCGTCCTCGTGCGCCAGCGCCAGTACAAGTTTGCCCGTTTCAACCCGCGATAAGTCCAGAAGATCATTGATCAGACGGTTTTCCAGTTCAACGTTGCGGCGGATGGTTTGAATATCATCGTGAACGTCCGCCGGAAGATTCGGATGGGATTCCAGCAATGAAACCGTTAAAAGAACGGGAGTCAGCGGCGTGCGCAGTTCATGGGAAAGCATCGCCAGGAATTCATCCTTGGCTTTGTTGGCCTGTTCCGCCCTGGCCGTGCTTTCGCGCAGCGCGTCGTTTATTTCTTTGCGCTCATGGACTGTTGCAGCCACAACCAGCTTGGTCACCGCCACGGCGCCGATGAACACCTCCAGATGCAATAGCGAGTTATTGGGATTAGGGCCGCTGAACGGCCCCTTTCCGCTGAGTGTGTAGTAGGCCGCGGTGCATGCCACAAAAATCAGGGCGATCACGGTTCCATGCTGGTAAAACCGGAACGCGGCCCACAAAACCAGCGGAAATACCATATAAGAATATGGGAATGACACCGCGTGGTCCAGAAATTTCCCGGCAAATACGATTTGCATGCAAACAAAAAACAGCGCCGCCAGGCACAAGGCCTCAATCCATTGAAAAACATTTAAATGATGCGGCGGTTTTGTCGCCCAGATGATAATCAATGGCGCAATAACCAGGGCGCTGATCGCATCGCCGAGCCACCAGGTCAGCCAGACCGGCCCATCATCGCTCCACTGTGCAAATCCTCCCAGGGTAAGTATCCCCACGCCCACCGTGGCGCTGATCATGGTGCTCAAAACAGGGGCGAACAATATGAACCTGATCACATCTTGAGTCCGGTCAAACGCTTTAACGCCGCCGGCAAAACGCGTCACCAGGGCCGCTCCGGCGGTTGCTTCGAGCGTGTTGCCCGCGGCAATGACCAGCGATGTCGCAATATTCCCCGCCGTAAACAGGTTGGCCAGAAACGCACCCAGATAGATTCCCGGCGTTATTCGGGGGCCCAGAAGCAGAACCAATGCCAGTGAAATGCCTGTCGGCGGCCAGATCGCGGTGGCGCTTTTATTGACATAAGCAACAGATAAACCAAAGCGCGCGGAAATAAAATAAATCGCGGCAACAATAAGAATCAGGAAAACATCAATGACCTTTTCCCTGATTTCTCCAGCTTCGTTTGCCTGGGAATTTTGCGCATCAATCCCCGCAACGGCTTCCTGTCGGGTTTCAGGTAACGGATTCATATACGATTCCTCAATCCGTCCGGAGGTGATGGCCAGAAAATAATTATATCGTCGAAAACAGTTGCGAATGCAAACCATTTGACCGGTTCAACCACGCCGAGCCATAATTTTGAAGGGTTTTTGTCTTTGACCATTCGGGTGCATTGGCATGATTTTAGAAATTCAGCTTCCTCTTGCCGTGGCTTATGCCGACAAACTCGCCATTACGCTTCAGCACTGGCTTCCCTGGCTTACTAATATCGACGGCAATGTGCTCTACCTTCATCCGGTTTTTGTAAATTTCGTCGCCGCGGCGGTTCCCATTTCCGTGATTTTTGACATCGCCGGTCGAATCTTCGGGCGCGATACGCTGCGCACTGTCGCCGCCTGGAACATGGTCGTCGCCGCGTGCGCTATCCCATTTACGGTTTTCTTTGGCTGGCTTTTCTGGGGCGGCCAAAGCGACGATGACTGGCAGATGGCCGTTCATTTTTGGCTGGGCAATGCTTTCCTGTTTATTCTCATCTTCATGGCAGTTTGGCGCTGGCGGATTTATGCCAAAGGCCGGCCTCCTGGTGCGGTTTACCTGGGCATTGCCGTTTTGGTCCTCGCCGTGCTGATCATTCAGGCCCACCTCGGCGGCATGCATTCATTTTCATAATTGACTAAGAGCCTCTAACAAAATGATGTAGAGCAGCCTCTCCAGGCTGCTCAGATAGCCCCGGGATTTCCCGCCTTGAGTTACATCGAAAGGCTTCCCGGGGCCAATCAAATCCCATCATAAGTCCAGCTGTGGGACAGGCATCTTGCCTGTCAAATTTTACTTTTTTTACTTCGCGGTCGTTGCCACGCCTTATTCCGCTTTTATCACCCGCAGCGGATCGCGCTGGACCAAAGCCACCACCGGCCTGGAATCCAGTGCCGCGCACAGATCGATGTCCTCTTCAAAACCACCCTCAATCAAATTGATTCCTCCCGCGCCCAGTCGCAATGCCGCGCCCAGCCGCGGCTTGGCGGCGATAAAAACGTGATACGCCAGCCACGCACTATCGCCCAGAGACAAATCTGTCCGGTATGTTTGGTTTAAAAGATGCCACACAATTGCTCCGGCGCCGATTACGTCTTCCAGGGCCAAAGCTCCATTGGTCCCCGCAGCCAGTAAAATCGTTTTTCCCGAATCAATCCGCTCCAGCAGGGCATTGGCCGTCGCCCCGGCGTTAAGCAAACAGCCGACAAAAATTTTCGCCGCACTTTCCGCCGCCGCCGCCGCTCGCGTTCCGTTGGTCGTGCTCAACAGAATCGTCGCCCCACCGATCACATGGGTCCCAAATTCCGCCGGCGAATTACCCAGATCAAATCCCGGTACCTTCACACAACCACGTTCTCCCGCGGCAAGAACCGGCGGGGCAGTGGTATGTCGCGCCGCCAAAACCGCGTCAGTTTTCTCAAAAAGCCGTACTTCCCGGGCGCCGTTGGCCAGTGCAGTAACAATCGTGCTGCTGGCCCGCAGAACATCGAGAACCACAACCTGTGCTTCAGCCAGATCACCGCCGTCTAATTGGGACGGCAACATCACCAGTTCAATCATTTAGAGCCTCTCAAGCTCGACTTTTGCCGATTTTCGTGAGAACCAATCTCTGAATCCATAAAAAATTCTGCTTTTGGGGCGAATTCTGACATACCCCTTGGTTTTTATAAGTGTTTAGTAACCTCTTGAATCTATTGTTGGGACTGCCCCGAAGGGGCTGAATATTTTAGCCCGGCGTAGTCGCGCAGCGACTACGCCGGGACGAGAAACCAGAACGTCATCAACCCTGTAGGGGTTGTGTCAATCTTAGCGAGAGATTGCGGCATGAAACGAGCATCTCTGAAAATTCAATTTGACGCAACCCTTTCAGGGGTGATTGGTAGGCTTGCTTAATTTCCCGGCGTAGTCCCGCGAGGCGGGACAACACCGGGCTAAATGATTCAGCCCCGTTGGGGCAAACCGTGAGGTTTTCAGGCAGCATTGCATCCCATCTTATTTTTTTAGAGGCTCTTACCTGACTTTGCAATTGCATATTCGCGAACTTGACGACACCGGGTGCTCTAGGTTTTACCCCGGTTTTTGTTTATGCTAAAGCCCGATAAAGGCCCTGCCGATAAATCTTAATTAGCGTTATGCACGGCCTGTGGTCGATTTTTCCGGTCCACTGCCGTGCAGGCCCGGCCATGGATGACCGGTTGAAAACTCGCTTAGAGGGGAAAATTCCAACTTTAAACCCTGAGAAGTTATAATTCGTAATAGATAGTATTTGCCAGCCTGATTGCGTAGGGTCCGGGGCTGGTTTGCCGTAGTGCGGGTAGGTCGTTAGTTCATGAGCGAGTACGAAAAAAAAGTTGATTTAATTAACCGGGCGGCGCTCCGTCTTTCGCGCCGTGGGTTTCTTTCCGCATTGGCCGGCGGTGCGATTTATAGTGCTCTCTCCGGGTGCGGCTCGCCGCCGCAAAACAATGCTCCAGCCGCTTCTGCTTCAGATGATGTCGTCAATAATTTGCCTGAAGGTTTTTTACCCAACGGCTGGTCTTATGGTCAGATCGGTTCGCCCGACATTGGCTATGCCCCGCCGGAAAATTTTCAGTTGCCTTCATATACGCCGCCGCCACAGCCTGTCGCACCCGGCGGGCCGCTTGGAATTATTCCCCGTCATGGATGGACTTTTGCCGGGCCGGCGCGTTCTTCCATCGAACCCATGGGTGGCGTGAACCTGATCACGTTCCACCACACCGGCGATCCCCGTCCGTTTTATGATGATTCTTATGCCGGCTCCGCCGCCTTCTGGGAACGAACCCGCGTCTATCAGGTCTATTCAAGAGATTTTCAGGACATCGGTTATCACTTTGGCATCGACCGCGCCGGACGCGTGTGGCAACTTCGCCCGCTCGAGTACCGCGGTGAACATGTCCGCATCGGTCCCACACCGCCGCTATGGCTCAATCAATATCGCCAGTATTCCAACGGTCCTTCAATGCCCATTGACGGACGCTACGTCTGGAACAACCATAACATCGGCGTCGTTTCCATCGGAAATTTTATGCTTCAGGAACCTACGCCGATGCAAAAAAGCAAAATTGTGGAATTCGGAACCATGCTTCGCCGGCGTTACAACATTCCGATCTATCATTGTTACACCCATCAGGAGCTAGTCTCCACCGAATGCCCCGGCAGAAATCTGCAGCCTTATATGGAATACATCCGCCGCAATGAAATGATCTAAGAGCCTCTAAGCATGGACCATCGCCCCAAAAATATGAATCGCCCGGGCCCCGATCGGCCCATTATTTCACGCCGGGATTTTCTCTCGTGTTTAACCGGCGGAGCGGTGCTTTCGGCATTGGCTGGTTGTGACACAGGCTCGGAAGACTATCAATACGGCCAACCCACGATGCCGATTCCGGAAAGTTCTTCCAGCGCAGTTCCCACCTACGACATGATCGGCGAACCTGAATCGCCGTATGCACCGCCGCCCGATTTTCGATTGCCAACGTACAAGCTTCCTCCGCGGCCTGCCTCGCCTGTCGGACCATGGGGGATTATTCCCCGCAGCGCCTGGACCAGAACCAATCCTTATCCCGCCGCCGTTGAACCCATGGCCGGCATACGTCTGATCACCTTTCATCACACCGGCGACCCCGAACCGTTTTACGAAACGTCCTACGAAGCCACCGCCGCCTTTTGGGAAAAAGTTCGCACCTGGCACGTTCAGGGCCGGGATTTTGGCGACATCGGCTACCACTTCGGCATCGACCGTGTCGGCCGCGTCTGGCAGCTTCGCCCGCTCGAATTCCGCGGCGCTCACGTTCGCGACGGCGATCGGCCGCCGCACTGGTGCCAGGGCAACGAATACCACGGGCAATGGCAGTACACGCCATCACCTTTACCCATGACCAACGGGCGCTATGAGTGGAACGATCACAACATCGGCGTAGTAAGCATCGGCAATTTCGACAAGCAGGACCCGACGCCGGCGCAAAAACAGAAAATCGCGGAATTTGGCTCTCTGCTTCGCACGCATTACAGCATTTCCATTGACCGCTGCTATACCCACCAGGAACTTGTCGCCGAATTATGCCCCGGCTGGAACCTCCAGCCATACATGGAAACCATTCGGCAGGATGATATTCTCTAGTCATTGCAATTTGAGAATCGGGTTTAATAAATCACGTTTGGGAGCCGGAAGAATTGCCGGTGTTGATTGAGTAAACTCATCCAATAATGAAGTATAATTAAAAGAAAAATAATCTATGGATGCTGATTTACTTAATATTCTAGAGGGATTTGAATCTTTTCTTAAAAGGTCTGGTCTGGTTTGCCAGCGGCGGGAAGGACCTGATCCAATTTTTTTTGGTAATAGAGTAATCCAATATTCTGGAGAAGGTTACATCGCCATTCGTATAACTTTGGATCGAAGTCAATGGCTTGTCGATATTGGCGATAACAGTATTCACACAATTGCTTGGCATGATGTGGCCATAATACGAGATTTACTGTTTGGGCAAGGAGAAGATGTCTTGTCATTTGCTAAACAGGTTGAATTTGTTGAGTTGAATTGGCAAATGATTGTAAACTGTTTTATTCCCGCACAAATGAAGGAGACAAGCGAAAAGCTTACGCTTCTGAAAAAAGAACGTATGAAGCGTCTTTTCCCGCATATTAATCGTCATTTTTGAAGCCTTTGAGTTTATTGTGTTGATACAGCGGCATTTGCGAAAGATTTTTGACGATATTTCAAACTGAACCAGTACCTACTTTCGATTCGCCGCCGCGCCATATTCGCCAGCGCCCGTTAGCAATTCCCCAAGGCGTTCCAGGCTCTGCGACCATCCTTCATTCATGCCCATCTTCACCATGGCGTCGCGAATCGCACTGGATTCAAACCGCATATTGATGGTGAGCTTTGTTTTGCCGCTGAACTCTTCAAACGTGACCGTCGTGATGATTTCCCCGGCCGGATTCCGATTTTTGCCGCGTTGCGGGTTCACCATGTCATGCCATGCGTCCGGATGTTCCGAGCAGTCCATGGCTATCACCAGCCGCGCGGGTTTCGCGATCTCGCGATATACGCCTTTAATTGGATATTCAATGCCATCCGCGCTGCGCATCACGATCCGATATGCCCCGCCCGGCCGCAGATCCATTTCGCAGACTGGATTGGTGAATTCCCGCGGTCCCCACCATTGCGCCATTTGTTTCGGATTAGTCCATGCCTTGAATACCAGCTCGCGCGGCGCATCGAAGGTTCGTTCAATAACAAATGATTGAATTGAATCCATTTTTTCGGCCATGATTTTTCTCCTTTTATCGAATTTTAGGCTTGCACAACCTGTTTCAGATTGATCGTTGTGCCCCAACGGGGCACCATAATTCAGCCCGGCGTTGTCCCGTCTCACGGGACTACGCCGGGAACATAATCAAACTAACTATCAACCCTGTATGGGTTGCGTCAAATCGAATGATAATGGATATGCACTTCATGCCGTTATCTCTTGTCGGAATTCATTTAGTGTCCTAATTTGAAAATTAGCACTTATAAACAGATACTACGACAATGCTTGGGGCTATCAGGATGATGCCGGAAAACGGCAATATGTCGCTGTTCTAAAGATTCACCCGGCCGATTCACCCATTAATGCGGTTCGTGCGTATATAATGAGCACGACAAAAACCTCTATTCTGAAATAAAATGAAGGCGCATTTTATGGGTGATTGGCGTCTACGTAATCAAGAAAAATACCTGTCAGGTGTTGAGCTTCATTGGCAGAAATATACACCATACCGAGATGGGAAAGACCACGATCATGACCATTGTGCATTCTGCTGGCGAGAATTTTCACTAAGAAGTGAAGATTGTCATGAGGGATATACTACATCAAATGGATATCATTGGATATGCAAAGAATGCTATGAGGACTTCAAAAGCGCATTCAATTGGAAGGTTATTTCAAATTAGGACACTACCAACCACTACCGCAATTCGCGAGTCGTTGCAATTTGAGAAGCGGGCTTAACGGATCACGTTTGGGAGCCGGGAGAATTGCTAGCGCTGATTGAGTAAATTGGAATCAATGGAGACGAAAATTGTGAAGCGGACTGAGGTTGCCCAAATGATGTTAAAGGTGGGGTGGCTGGCGTTGGTGGTGAGCATGCCGATGCTTTTTGATTATTATCCCAAGTACACTTGGAATCAGCAAATAATATACCAATCTACGTGGACGATGATCTATGAGCAAATATGCACCCCCGACCGAGCGGGACTACTCATACCGTGTTTCTTTAGTCTTGCAGTAGCTACCCTGGCCACTCTCGTGCCACCTCGCTTTGCTGGCAAGTGGCTGATCTGGAATTGCAGAATCATCGTTGCTGCGTGGATATGCGTAATGGGACTGGCGTTTGGGTTGTCCATTCTTCTATCGAATTTCGTGATTATAAAATATGGAATCGGATGTCCATTTTTTTGTATTGGTGGTTTGCTGATATGCGTATCGGCGTGGATACGCCCGGTTATGAAAAATGCTTCAAACTGAACCAGTACTGCAATTCATGAAGTGGCCTGGCGGATTACGTTTGGGAGCCACAAGAATTGCTGACGCTGATTGATTAGCAAGAAGCGAACATGACCAACGAATCTCTTAATAGTAATTTGCAGATGTCTAATAGATCGCGAATTTGGATTGCACGCGTCCTTGTCTTAATAGGCTGGATCGTGGTTTTGTGTTCGCTGCCTATGGTTACTGATATCGGTTTCCAAGGTGGTCCGTTAAAACTATGGCAAAATATCGTATTAACCTCACTGCTAGTCTTACCGATTCTCTTGTTAATCTGGATGGGAGAATTCTTGTTGATGTTAATGGCGACTTTGGCAGCGCTATTTAATGGCCGGTTGATCGTTCTATCGGCGCGAGTACTTTCTGTGCCGCTCACAGTCTCAACAATTTGGGCCATCATGGCCAGTTGTAATCCCAAAAGCCCTCCATCCCCTCCATATTATGTCATGGCCCTGGGCATAGTTATTATCGCGGCAGCAATCTGGGTTATCCCCGTAAAAACTCGAAAAATTTCAAATTAGGACACTAATAAGCACTGCCACAATTCGCGGGTCGTTATAATTTGAGAAGCTAGTTTAATTTATCACGTTTGGGAGTCAAAAAAATTGCTGGCGTTGATTGACTGAGCTTTATTATGAATCGTGAACAGATTTTGAAAGAACTTGATGCATATATCGACGTTATATCGAAACCGCTGCCAGCTCACGATCTGGCTAATGGTTGGGATGCCGAGCGCCAGCACAAAGCGATCAGGATTATGAATGAGATTCGAGAAGTGCTCCGGACGGGAGGGGCATTACCCAAATGGAGCATTGTCCGCACCATGGATTCTTGGGGAGTCAAGGGGGAGTTGTTTGATCAAGCCTGTGCTATATCCCACCATCTTAAAATTATGAAGGATTGAAATAGTCCAAGAGAGGATGTCGCGATTATATTGGCAATATTATTTCAAACTGAACCATCACCGCAATTCTCGGATCGTTGCAATTCGCGGCGATCGGGTATATACTGGATTCACTCAGTCAATGGTTGACTGCTGACTCAAGACCGCACTTCATAACGTGGAAATAAAAAAATCCCCAGTTTGATTGCCTATTAGTTATAAATTTAACATTCATTTGCTTCAAAAGTACTCTTTTTTCGCTTCGCCGCCGCGCCATGTTCGCCGGCGGTCGGGGCGATATACTCAGTCGCAATTAAGAAAGGAATTGTCCTTGAAGGACACAACATTATCCGAACAAATTATTGACCTTCTGGTCTCCATGCAGGGAGGCCCGCTTCCCGTCGCCGATATAAGCCGCCGTCTGGCGCTTTCCCGCGATCGATCCGAAGAACTCCGCAGCGCGCTGGAGGAACTAATCTCCGCCGGGAGCCTGGTCCCTCTGGATAACGGCGCCGCCGTTGGCTTGCCCATCACCCCGGATCAAATCGTCGGCATATTTCACTCCACGACCCGCGGCTTTGGCTTTGTGACCTCAATTCGGCCTGATCCCCTGGGCGATATGTTCATCCCACCCCAGGACACCATGGACGCTATTACCGGCGATCTGGTCGTCGCGAGAATTCTGGTAACCGACAAGCGCGACACACGAGGCCGCAGCCGCAGCGGACGCGTCATGCGGATTTTGCGCCGCGGCGTGAGCCGTTGCGTCGGCACGCTTGAAAAGCAGATGAAAACCTGGGTGGTCGTTCCCGACGGCACGCTTTTCCGCCAGCCCGTGCTCACGCCCGATGCACCTTCAACTTCCGCCGTCGCCGGCGACAAAGTCGTGGTCGAACTGCTTACGTTCCCCTCCGCCGGCAAACCCGCCGAAGGCGTCATCGTCGAAGTTCTCGGCCCGCATGGTGAACCGGAAGTGGAATTGCGTTCCATTATCCGGCAATACGATTTGCCCGAAGAATTCATGCCGGAAATTCTTCAGGAGGCCCGCCACGCAGCGCAGGAATTTGAATCCGCTCCGCCGCGCGACCGCGAGGACCTTACCGGCGAACTGATCATTACCATCGATCCGGACGATGCCCGTGATTTTGACGACGCCATCAGCCTCCGCATTCTGGAAAAAACCGATGACGCTTCCGCCGCCATCGAAGACACTCTCGCTGATGGCAATTCCGACAAACCCGGCGCCGCCGTTTATGAACTTGGCGTGCACATAGCTGATGTATCTTCATTTGTCCGCGCCGATTCACCGTTGGACCTCGAAGCGCGCCGCCGCGGCAACAGTGTATATTTTCCGCGCTTTGTTGTTCCCATGCTGCCCGAACTGCTTTCCAACGGCGTCTGCTCGCTTCAGGAAGGCAAGCCGCGTCTGACAAAAACCGCTTATATTCGCTACGACCGTTTCGGCCGGGTGGTCTCCAGCCGCTTCGCCAACACGCTCATCCGTTCGCGCCGCCGGCTCACCTATCGTCAGGCGCAGGCGGTTATTGACGACATAAAGGGTCAGGCTCGTCCCTATTCCAAGGGCCTGCTCGATTCGCCGCCCAACCCCAACGTTCCCGACGTTTCCGCGGAAGTGCGAACGCTACTTTTGAACATGGATCGGCTCGCCCGGGCCCTTCAGCAGCGCCGTCTGAACGAGGGAATGATCGTTCTGGATTTGCCCGAGGTGGAACTGGTGATGGACGCTGAAGGCCGCGTCATCGACGCCCATCCCGAAGATGATTCTTTCACTCACAAAATCATCGAAATGTTTATGGTGGAAGCCAATGAGGCTGTCGCGCGTTTTTTAACGCAGCACGGCCTGGATGTTTTGCGGCGCATTCACCCTGATCCGGATATTGAGTCCGCCGAAAACGTACGCCAGTTTGTCTCCGCCGCGGGCCGGCGTCTTCCGCGCGAACTCGATCGGCACGTCATTCAGGAATTACTGGACTCCGTCCGCGGCACGCCCATCGCTTACGCCGTTCATTTAAGCGTTCTCAAAACGTTCAACACCGCTGAATATTCGCCGTTGCCGCTGGGGCATTATGCCCTGGCCAGCGAAAATTATGCCCATTTTACCTCGCCCATTCGCCGCTATGCCGACCTGGTTATTCATCGCTGTCTTCAGTCGGTTTTGGTTTGTGACCGCGCCGCGCGGCCGCCGCGCAAACCCGCCCGCCGTTCGCGCGCCGCACAAACCGAAGCGGCTTCATCGCGTTCCGCCGCGGGTGCTTATTCCTCGGCGGAACTTCAGGCGCTTATGCCGGCGCGAATCGGCGACGTCCCGGATTACGACACACTGGTCCGCCTGGCGCGCCATCTTTCCTTTACCGAACGCCGTGCTCAGGACGCCGAACGGGAGCTGCGCGCCGGCAAAGTTCTGCAACTGCTCGCCGAGCACATCGGCGACATCATCGATGGCGTGGTAACCGGGGTAAACAGTTCCGGCGTTTTTATTCAGTCGACGCGCTTTCTGGTTGAGGGAATGATCCGCATTAGCGACCTGCCCGATGATTATTGGATTTATGACGAACGCGGCATGTGTCTTCGCGGCCAGCGCACCGGACGCAAAATATCCCTTGGCGATATCGCCCGCGTGCAGATCGTTTCCGTAAATTTATCCGCCCGGCGCATGGACCTGCGCTTGCTTGAACACGGTTCGACTATTCATGGCGAAAAAAAGCTTCACAAAGTGGAACCGCGGCGCCAGCCCAAGCCTCTCAAGTGGCGGGAAAGCACCGAACCCCGGCTCCCGGAACAACCCCGGCACGGTCCTCATGATCGTAAAGCTGACCGTAAAAAGCGGTATAATGGTCGGCGCCTGCGGAAAGGGCGATTTAAGCGAGGTCGCTGAAGATGGTCAATTCATCCCTGCAAATTAAAAACAAATTTTACCGTCGGGCATGCTCCGTCTGCATCATGCTTTTGGTTTTCAATGCCCTTCTGGCTGCCTGCCAGCAGCAGGTTGTTCAGGACGACAGCCTTCAGTCGCAGTTTGCCGGCCATCCGATTTATAGCAATGGACATGTTTATTACAGCTTCCCGCCCAATGCCAATGTTCAGGGCAATGGACCCGCTCCCGAAGAGTATCAACCCGGGCAATTCATCTACAATCCGGTGGAACCCACCGCAGAGCCGGGTCAGTGATGCTTGATGATCTGTGGGTATGGCAACAAATCGAATTGGGAACCTATAATCTCTGCCTGAGTTAAACCGGACCAGCTTCGGATTGATGATGCGCCTGACAATAATATTATTTTCATCCCTGTCCGCTCTCTTAACTTTACTCTCTGGCGCGCCTTGCCTGCGCGGCGCTCAAATTATCGCCGGCCCGATGCTCGGCAGTGTAACCCCGACATCGGCGCGCGTCTGGCTGGAAATTGACACCTCAAATTACGTTCGCCTTGATTGCTACGATATGGATAACGGCGAAGAAGTTTTGAGCATGGGTTCAGATGTCGCCGGCCCTCCGCCGTTTGTGTTTGATGCCACACTCAGCGGCCTCCAGCCCGATCACGATTATCGCATCATGGTAAGCGTGAATGGCACGGAGTTGCCGCTGCCCCCGCCGACCTTTGTTATTCATACCCTGCCTGAACCGAACGTCGGAAAAAACGTGGCCATAGCCTTTGGTTCTTGCGCCGATACCGATCATTATCCCGACCCTGCAATCTGGAACTCCATTGCCGCCTTGCAGCCGCAAGCCTTTATTTTCGCCGGCAATACCTGTTATTTGCCCGACAACCTCAACGCTTTTCCCTATTACAACCGGGAGGCGATGCAGTTCATCCTGCAGACCTATGATTCGGCGCGGCAGTTTGCGGGTTTTCAGCATTTGCTGCGCATCTGCCCCATGTATGCCACCTGGGACGATCGCGACTTCGGCACGCCCGACTCCGACTCCAGTTTTGTTTTCGCCCAGGAGTCTCTGGTGGCTTTCGAACATTACTGGCCCAACCCCAGCTATGGCCAGCCGCCCGTGCTCGGCACGTTTTGCACTTTTAGAGTCGGCGACGTGCAGATTTTTTTGCTTGATGACCGCACTTTTCGCCGCAATCCCGCGCCACAGGATCCGGGTGTCATGCTTGGGCCCCAGCAGGTTAGATGGCTCGAGGACAATCTCTTCCAGAGCTCCGCGGTATTCAAGGTGATCGTTGACGGCGATCAGATGCTTACCAGTTATTCCGGCCGGGAAGGCTGGTCAGAATTTCCCGCGGAAAAAAATGCTTTTCTTCAATGGCTTTTCGATCACGACGTCAACGGCGTCGTTTTTATCTCCGGCCATCGCGGCTTCGGCGAACTTACCGAGCGCAAAACCGATCCTGATGATCTGGAGCAGTATCCGCTTTATGAGTTAACCAGCTCTTCGCTGGCTTACGAAACGTTAAGCCCCGATCAGGCTGTTTCATTTGTCAATCCCGATCGCGTCGGCTCGCCGGTTTTTGAAAATAATTTCGGTCTGATTTCCGTAACCGGGCCGCAAGGTGATCGAACGCTCACCTTGAGTCTCCAGGATGCCAATGGAAACGTGGTGTTGCGCCAGACGATTGGGGCCCAAAAACTTCAGGGGCAGTAATGGATGACGGGGATGCCATGCGGCAAAATTCACTATCCTTGCCCGTCGTTTCCCAGCCCCTTGAGTCTCAACCGGCCGATTCGCAATATGAATTGCTCGTCGATAAACTCCAGGCGCTGGACGTCGGCGAGGTTCGCACCGGCATCCACGATCGCACGCTTTACGCCACCGATGCTTCGTTATATCAGGTCTTGCCGCTGGCCGTGGTTATTCCCTCGTCAATCGAACAATTGCGCCGGCTTATCAATTATTGCGCGCCGGAAAAATTACCCGTAATGGGGCGCGGCGGCGGCACCAGCCTGGCCGGCCAATGCACCAATCGTGCCGTGGTAATCGATTTTTCTCCCCATTGGCGCGGTATGCGCGACCTGGACGTCTCGCGCCGGACGTGTATCGTTGAACCCGGGATTTCCATTGAGCAAATCAATCATCAGCTCGCGGCGCGCCGGGTTCCGCTTTTTTTTGCCCCCGATCCGGCCAGCGGCGCACAGGCCGCCGTCGGCGGCTGCATAGGCAACAACGCCGCCGGAGCCCGTTCCCTTCGTTACGGGCGCATGAGCGAAAATATTGACGGCATAAAGGTTCTTTTAAGTACAGGCGAAGAATGTTGGCTCGAAAAAGGAGCCGGACAAAACAATCCCGCGGCAATGCGCCTCGCCCAACAAACCGCCGCCGTTGTGCGTTCCGGCGCTGCATTGATTCATGAACGATTTCCCAAATTGATTCGCCGCAATGCCGGCTATTCCCTGGACCTGGTTCTCAGGCAGCTCGACGCCGGCGTCCGGCTCGAAACGCTCGACCTGTCCGGTCTTATCTGCGGCAGCGAAGGGACTTTGGCGCTGGTCACTGCCGCCCGATTGTTGCTGAGGCCCCGGCCCGCGGCCCGCGCTCTTGCTCTAATCGGTTGCGACTCGCTTGAAGATGCCATTGGCCTTGTACAGGGCATACTCACCGTCAACCCCAGCGCCGTCGAATTGCTTGATGACGTGGTAATTGGTGCCGCCGCGGGCAACAGTCAATGCCGCGCCTATCTTGATATTCTTCCCCGGCTTGGGGATCAAATGCCCGCCGCCGTTCTTTATGTGGAATTCGAAATCGACCCGTCCTCGATTCCGGTAAGCGCCGCGATTGCTGAGCGTTTTGCCGCGCTCAAGCGAATGATCGGCGATCGTCCCTGTGGCTTGTTTGAATCTCCCGAGGCCATGAATCAGGCGTGGCAGCTTCGCAAAAGCGCTGAGGCTCTTTTGCATGCGGTTTCCGCTTCCCGAAAGCCCATTACCTTTGTGGAAGACAACGCCGTTCCCGTCGAACGTCTGCCGGAATTTGTCGCCGAGTTCAAAAAAATCGTCTCTGGCCACGCCACCAGCGCCGCTTTTTACGCCCACGCTTCGGTAGGGGTTCTCCACGTGCGCCCGCTGCTGGATCTTCATCAGCCGGGCGATCTGAAAGCCATGCGGGAAATCTCCATTCAGGTTGCCCGGCTCGCTCGCGACTGCGGCGGCGTGGTTTCCGGTGAGCACGGCGATGGGCGTGTTCGTGGGCCGCTTCTGGAGGAATTTTACGGGCCGGAACTGATGCAAATGTTCCGGAAAATTAAAAACATTTTTGATCCCGCCGGCATTCTGAATCCCGGCATGATCACCTCTCCCGGCCCCGTGGAAAACATCGTTCGCAATTTGCGCATTGCCGCCGAAGCACCGGCGTCGCCGAATATAAAAAATTGCCGCACTTATTTTGATTATTCCGACCAGGAACATTTCCGCGGCGCCGTGGAAATGTGCAACGGCGCCGGATTCTGCCGCAAGACGTCTGTCGGAACCATGTGCCCCTCTTTTCGCGCCACGCTGGACGAACGCCACAGTCCGCGCGGCCGGGCCAACGCCCTGCGTTGGGCGATTTTGGGAGCCGATGAACCAAAATGGAAAGACGCCGATACGCTTCAAACGCTCGACCTGTGCCTTTCCTGCAAAGCCTGTAAAACCGAGTGCCCCAGCAATGTCGACATCGCCCGGCTCAAGGCCGAATATCTCGCCCAGCGCTATCAAAGCACCGGCGTTCCTCTGGCGGCCAGGGCTTTCGGACAGATCCGCACGCTCAACTATTTCGGATCACGCATGCCCGGTTTGGCCAATCGCCTGCAGCTCTTCGCGCCATTTCGCGCCATGGCTAATCGTTTCCTGGGCCTGGCGCCTCAGCGTTCTCTGCCGCAATTTTCCCGGTCTTTATACACGTTCAGTCGCCGGGCGCCGGCGCAAAATCTCCCTGCCGATGCCCCGCGCGTTGTGCTTTTCGCGGATTGTTTCACCGGTTTTACTGAGTCCCGCGTCGGCCTGGCGGCATTGAGTGTTCTGAATGCTTTTGGCTACCGCACTGAATTGCCGCATACCGGTTGCTGCGCCCGGGCACTCATTTCCACCGGCATGATGGCCAAAGCCCGTGGTCAAATCCGCTCCACCCTCGATTGCTTGCGAAATAGCCTGATTGACCCGGCTCTTCGCGCTGTTCTGGTTCTCGAGCCCTCGTGTCTAAGCGCGATGCTCGATGACTATAAATCCATTCGTGATCTGGATCGCGGCGAACTTTTGAATCTGCTGGCCCGCAAGGCCATGCTCGTCGAGGATTTTCTGGATCGCTTCTGGGACGTGCATCCCGTCAGGCCGCAAATGGCCTCCTCGCCGGGGAGCGTTCTGTTTCACGGACATTGTCATCAGAAAGCGCTTTGGGGCGATGGAACTTCAACCCGCCTGCTGAGCCGTATCGCCGGTCCGCGCCTCAGCGCGCTGCCCACCGGTTGCTGCGGCATGGCCGGCGCCTTTGGCTATACCGCCGGTCACTACGAAGTGTCGATGAAAATTTTTCAGGCGCCCGAATTTGATCCTCTCCGTCAGGCCGGCTCCGATTCCGCAATCCTCGCCCCGGGATCTTCATGCCGCCAGCAGATTCATCACGCCCTGAACAGACGCGCATTGCATCCCATTGAATGGATGGATTCGCTAATAACTTAGATGTAGCTCAGGCTCCTTGCCTTGAGCAATGTCGAAAGATCAGCCTAAGCCATAAATTTTCTTTTTCCTTGATCTGTCTCTGCATTAAAAATCTGAACACCGAGAATTTCAAACTGAAAACGGCGGCGCAGCCGCCCTCTGTGATCTCTGTGGCTAAAATTTTTCGTGGTTCAAGGATTACTGCCGCCAGAGCGGATCGTCCGGCGCGATGTCTAAAATGCTCCGCAGCACCACGTCGCTGATCATCGGCCATAGCAATCGATCGGCCGAATAGGTATCCATAACGCCAATACTTAAAAAGCGTTTGTCGCCGCGCGAATGTGCCTGCACCGCGCAAGCGCTTCTGACCAGGAATGGACTGCTTTCAATGACGTGTTGATGCCGCATCACCAGTTCCACATTGTTGCCGCGCGAATCCGCGCCGTGCATCGTTAAATGCGTCGGATAAGAGATCAAAAAACCGTTCCGCCGTTTGCGCTTCACGTGCGTTTCCGGGTTGTTAATGATGATCGGCCGTTCGCCCTTTTCAAAAATGCTTACGCTGTCGGTATCGACGTTCTCGCGCGTACCGGCGTGATTCCAGCAGATGCTCCAGTCCGCATTCAGGGCATGCCCCAGGCAGACGCGCTTCATGCCGCGATTGAATGCCGAACCGCCGAAAAAATGATCGTGATAGCCGATCGAATCGATCGACATGTCCACGGACATTTCGTCGTCGGCAAGATTCATGTGTTGCACCCGCCCGGTGACATTCGCATGTGGAATACTCAGAATCAATTGGTGCTCGGCGGCCTCCGGCGTCGGGGCGCCCAGGGTTTGCACGTGCTGTACGCCGCTGAACGTCGGCTTAAAATCCAGTTCGACGAGTATGAACTGATCCTGCCTGTGTTGCAGAAAACCCGCCGTGTTTTGCATCGGATACCCGCGAGCCGAAAGACCAAAGCTGCCGTCCTGGCGCGTGGTGATGGTGTTGGGGCCTATGGATAATTCCAGCGATCCCGTCGTTCCCCTGAACGATCCGGGCGGATAAACGTTCAAACAGTTTGTAATACACTTACCGCCCTGAAAAATGGAAATGGCTGCGGCGGGGTAAAAGTGCGGCAGCACCTGCTCCCGAACGGGGCCGAACCGCGCGTTTCCCCTGACGCGATGAAATCGTGATATTTCCCCGATGTAGCGCGGATGAAAACAAAATCCGTCGAAAAAAGTCACCGCCGCGCCGTTGCCGGCGGCGTCCATCACGTTAAAACGCCAGCATTCATAAGCTGCCGGTGCGCGCTGTTGGCGCCACCCGCCGGCTTCCCAGTGTGAAGCCTGTGTCGTTATCCCGGCGATGCCCGCCCGTGAACCAAAGTTGACAATGCTGGTTCCGCCAGGATCACCGGTGTTGAGTCGATCCATTGATACTGTACTCTGCTTTGTCATTACTTCCGGCGCCTAAGCTTATTTCGCAAATTTTTGGGACCATGACCTTATGATACTGTAATTATCGGTTCAGATGTCGGCCTTGGTTGACCAATCCCTGTTTTATAAGGGCAGAAAATATGACACATAAGAAGTCTCGTTGGTCCATAACCTTATCGTCCGCCGTCTGCGAAGTAAACCCTGAAGAATACATTTGCATTCATAAAATTTTTAGACAGTTTAGATAATAAACCGTTAAGATGTTCACATACACGAAATATCGCTTGCTGTTCCCGGCCTTCATTTCCCTGTAATCTTTGTGGAAACTCTGGGTTTATGGAGCCAAATCAGTTGCCGTCGAACGATCAAAAAGCATTGCGAATCGCCTGGCTGATCAAAGGCAACGACGCCGGGGGGGTCGCCCAGACCATTCGCGGCCTCATGAGCGCCGTCCGTATCCATAATATTGAACCAGTCGCGATAAGCCTGCGCGACGGCCCGATGGTCGAAACACTGCGCAGCATCAAACTGCCGGTGCGCGTTTTGCCGCTTGATTCGCCGCCGACGCTGCACGGAAATCTGCTGATACGGGCCGGCATCTATTCCGAAATCCGCAGGCGTGTCCGCGCTCTGGTTCCCCCGGTGCTTCAGGCCGTTCGCCAGGAAAAAGCTGATGCCGTCCATGTTCTGCGCCAAAACCTTTGCCCGATTGCCGGCGCCGTCGCCCGGCAGATGGGCCTTCCCTGTTTCTGGGAAATGACCAGCGCCATGAGCAAATATCCGCTGAACATCAACCGCAGGATCGTTCAACGGCAACTTCAGCGCGACAACGTCACCGTCCTGGCCAATAGCCGCTATTCCGCCCAGTCGCTCGGCGATCATCCGGTCAAACCCATCCTGCTTTACCCCGGCGCCGATCCCGACCGCTTCAATCCCGATCGCGTCCGGCCGGTGTCGCGCGTCGAACTCGATATCCCCGAAGACGCCCTGGTCCTGGGCATGTTGGCGCGTCTCAATGCCGACAAGGGCCAGAGCCTGGTTCTTCAGGCGATGGCGTCGCTGGTTCCGGAATTTAAACAACTCCATCTTCTGCTTGCCGGTCATTGGGTCGATGATTCCTACGTTCTTAAACTCCGTTTGCTCGCCGAATCGCTTCGCGTCACAAATCGGCTGCATATTCTCAAAAATCTGCCCGACCCCGAACGCTACTTTGGCGTCATGGATTTGCCGATCAGCGCTCTGCCCACGCCCGAGGCCTTCGGCCTTTCCATCGTGGAAGCCATGATGATGGACAGGCCCGTTCTGGTTCACGCCTTGGGCGGACCGGCGGAAATCGTCATCGATGGCGTCACCGGCTGGCACGTCAACAAACCGACCGTCGAAGCTTTTCGCGCTGGCATCAAGCGCGCTTTAGCCGATCGCCCGCGCTGGCCTCAAATGGGCGCTACCGCGCGTCAGCTTGCCATGGATCAGTTCAATCTCCATCGCCAGGCCGCCGAATACGCCGCCATAGTCCGTCAAAAAATCAACGGCGAGAAATAAGCCACAGAGTTCACAGAGGACGGGACTGTTGCCCAAAGTCCTTCTGTAGATTCATTAAATCCGTGCGGTCATCGGCGCCAACAGTGCCTCGATGAAAAAGAGCACCGGGTCTATAAAGCGCAT
>Ga0335074_10002384_pt1 | contig 25576 bp, 26 predicted proteins | sample Lox_Sample_23_FD_206715 | JGI IMG/M metagenome (GOLD analysis project Ga0335074, IMG submission 206715) | Soil microbial communities from Loxahatchee National Wildlife Refuge, Florida, United States - Lox_Sample_2.3 | ecosystem: Environmental > Terrestrial > Soil > Wetlands | place: USA... | reverse complement strand
ATGCGACGATCGAAGGGCTCGCCTCGGCGGGCACCAAGAACGTGCTGTCATGGTGCCCCTCCTGCCAGATCTCGATCGGCGAGGTATCGCTGCCGAATTACGAGCGGCAGTTCGGCGAAAAGCCGTTCGACCTCAACCCGTTTCTCGTGTTCCTCGCCGAGCGCGCCGATGTGCTCCGCGGGATGATGGTGCGCCGGGTGGAGAAGCGGGTCGCGCTGCACGAGCGGCCGGTCTTCCCCGAGACCATGGCGGCGGTGAAGACGCTGCTCTCGATCATTCCCGGCGTCGAGTTTGTCGATGTCGACGTGCCGCGCGTCGGCACGCAGGCCAATAGCCTGGCGCAGCTACCGAAATACAAGCAGGAGCTGGTGCGCGACGAGCTGCAGGCGGTTGCCGATGCCGGGGTCGATACGCTGGCGACGGTCTACCATGCCTGCCACCGCGAGATTTGCGACGCCGGCGACGGGCGCAGCTTCGAGGTCGTCAATTTCATGGAGCTTCTCGGCGACGGCCTCGGGCTCGAAAGCGAAGACCTCTACAAACGCCTGAAGCAGATCAAGGACATCGACGACATCATCGTCGAGACCGCGCCGATGATCGAGGCCAACAAACTCGACCTCGATACAGTGCGCGACGCGCTTGCGTCCGAGTTCGGCGGGTAATTATTGGTTGTCATTCCGGGACGGCGCGCAGCGCTGGACCCGGAACCATGAACGCGGACCGAGCGGGATTTGCTCGATATCCAGCGGCCTGTCGGCGAAGTCCGTGTGCATGGGTTCCGGGTTCGCTGCGGTGCAGCGGCCCGGAATGACAGAAAAATTGGAGTGAAGTTTTGCCCGTTCCCCGGTCCTTTCTCTTCGTCCCCGCCGACAGCGAGCGCAAGCTCGCGCGCGGCCTCGAATCGCGCGCCGATGCGCTGATCCTCGATCTCGAGGACTCGGTAGCCGCGGCGAACCGGCCGATCGCGCGCAAGCTCGCGCGCGAATTCCTCGAAGCCAACCCTGCGGGGAAGATCGCTCGCTACGTCCGGGTCAATCCGCTGGCAAGCGGGCTTGCGCTCGACGACCTGGCGGCGACGGTCGCCGGCCGGCCCGACGGCATCCTCTTGCCGAAATGCATGCCGGACGACGTGCGCACACTCGACCATTATTTGTCGGCCTTCGAGACGGCTTCCGGGAACTTGCGCGGTGCCACACGCATCGTCGCGATCGCCACCGAGACCGCCGAGGCGGTCTTTGCGCTCGGCGATTACAAGGAGTCGTCGCCGCGGTTGGAGGCAATCACTTGGGGCGCCGAAGATTTGTCGGCCTGCATCGGCGGCAGCAACCGCACCATCGATGGCGCCTATGACGGGCCTTACCTACTGGTGCGCTCGCTATGCCTGCTGGCCGCTGCGGCTGCCGGAGTCGCGGCGCTTGACACGATCTATACCGATTTCCGCGACCCCGCGGGATTGCGGGCGGAATGCGCCGCGGCGAAGCGCTCGGGCTTTATCGGCAAGATGGCGATCCACCCGGCGCAGATCGCGGCGATCAACGAGGCATTCTCGACCAGTGCCGCCGAACGTGACTGGGCCGAGCAGGTCGTCGCGGCGTTCGCCGCCAACCCCGACGCCGGTACGCTGGCGCTCGACGGCAAGATGATCGACAAGCCGCATCTCGTGCTGGCCCGGCGGCTATTGGGATTGCCCGCGGCGTGAGGCGAGGCGAATCACGCCGCGAGCCCGTGCCGCGCGTTGAGTTCCCGGCGTAGCGCCTCGATATCGACAGCGTGACGGTGATGCTCGATGTAGCGCAACTCGCTGCGATAGCGATCGCCGAACTGGATCATCGCATCGGGCCAGTCGTCATAGCGGTTGCGCTCGGTGTGGTTGGTCAGCGATCCGAGATGACGTGCAATCTCGTCGGGTCCGCATGACAGGGCCTGCAGCACGCCGACCACAGTGCGTCGCCGGTCGGCGACGAGCATCTCATAATCGAGCCGGTGGGGGGCGATGCGAGCGGCGGCGAAATAATCCTCCATGATCCGCTCGCCTTTCAGCACCAGGATGATTTCCCGCCACCACTCGGCGTCGTCGATCTCCTCGCTCCCAGGAACGTGGCTTGGTTCGTGTAGCCGCTTCTCGCTGCCGTCGGCGAAGCGGTGCCACAGCCCGGTCTTCTTGGCCTTGGCGAATGACCAGCCTTGGCCCACGATGTCGCGTCGCGTCATCCAGAAAAACGCGGTGTGCCGCGGCGCAAAGACGTGGGGAAACCAGACCAGCTCGCGCAGCTGCTCAAAGCGGAACGGGTCGATCTCAAAGCCGAAGCGCCGGTTGGTTACGGTACGGCGCACGACGGCACGGAAATAGGCCGCGAAATCCGTCGCATGCAGCTCCCGAGCGAGATCGACGATACGCTCTTCATTGAAGAATTCGTCGGGGTTGCCGGCGAGACCGCTCTCGGCGATGAGATGCGTCAATAGCGTGCTACCGCACCGACCGGTGACGAAGATCATGTAGGGCAATGCGACTCCCGATCGCGCCCAATCGAATTCCTTGAGCGGCGGCGCCCCGGGCGGCGTCCCGGGAAAGAGATCGGCGAGGCGGACCATCGTGTCCATGAGGGAAACCATGCGTCTTGGGTTGAATAGGCCCAGCGCTCTTCTTCGCCTGCGCGAAGCGGGTCGCGGCAGGCCACGTTAACCGAGGAACTTGGGGATGACGGGCACCGTAATGTGATAAAACGACGTCAACCTGTGTCCGGCGGCCCCATGCGACCGACCCGCCTTTTTGCCGCGCTCTGTATCGCCGCGTTCATCGCGCCGGGTTCGGTGCTGGCGGCGGGCGACAGCGACCAGCAAATCATCCATCTGCTCAACCGCATCGCCTTCGGCCCGACCGCCGCGGAGGTGGCGCATGTCAGGCAGATCGGCATCGACCGGTATATCGACGAACAGCTGCATCCCGAAACGATCCCCGAGCCGGTGGCGCTGACCGCGCGGCTCGACGGCCTCGACACGCTGAAGCTCGACCCGGCGCAGCTCTTTATCGAATACGGGCCGATCCTGCCGATCATGAATGGCGGCGTAAGACCGACCCCGGAAGAGCAAAAGGCAAGGCGCCAGCGGGCCAACATCATTCCCCAGCAGGCGCGGGAAGCGCGAATCTGGCGCGCGCTCTACAGCCGGCGCCAGCTGCAGGAGGTGATGGTCGATTTCTGGTACAATCATTTCAATGTCTTCGCCGGCAAGGGGCTCGACCATCTCTGGGTCGGCCGTTACGAGGCCGACGTCATTCGCCCCTATGCGCTCGGCAAATTCCGCGACCTGCTGTTGGCGACCGCGCATTCGCCGGCGATGCTGTTCTACCTCGACAACCAGCTCAACACCGAGCCGGGCAGCCCTGGGGCCAAGGGCAACCTCACCGGCATCAACGAGAATTACGCCCGCGAGATCATGGAACTGCACACGCTCGGCGTCGATGGCGGCTATACCCAGAATGACGTGATCGCGCTCGCGCACATCCTGACCGGCTGGGGCTTGCAGCGGCAGGATTTGCGCTTCGGCTCGGGGCCCGCGGCGGCGTTCGACCCGATGCGCCACGATTTCTCACCCAAGATTTTTCTCGGCCGGCCGATCCCGGCGAGCGGCGAGCGCGAAGGCGAGCAAGCGATAGACATGCTGGCGTCAAGCCCGGCCACCGCGCATCACATCGCGTATGAGCTGGCGCAGTATTTCATCGCCGACCAACCGCCGCCCGCGCTGGTTGGCCGGCTGGCGCAGCGCTTTCTCGCGACCGATGGCGACATCAGGGCGGTATTGAAGACGCTGCTGACCAGCAACGAATTCCGCGATAGCGCCGGCCAGAAATACAAGACGCCGTACCAGTACGTGTTGTCGGCGGCGCGCGCCGCCGGGGTCGAGGTCAACAATCCGCGGCCGCTGCTCGGGACGATGGCGCGGCTCGGCGAAGGGCTCTACCAGTGCCAGACGCCCGACGGCTACAAGAACACCGAGGATGCCTGGCTCAGCCCCGATGCGACGACGCTGCGGATCGGCTTCGCCACCGGGCTTGGCCGCGGCAACTTGCCTTTGCTGAAGGAGCCGCCCGGGCAGCAGCCCGAGATGGGCATGGCGCCGCAGCCGCAACTCGTCGCCGACGAGCCGGCGGCAAAGCCGCATCCGCTCGACCCGGCGCCGATCGAGGCACTGCTCGGGCCTATCCTCAGCGACAACACCAAGGCGACGGTCGCCAAGGCGCCGACAGATTTGCAGGCGGCGCTGATCCTCGGCAGCCCCGATTTCATGCGGCGCTGACATGCCCGGCTCCTCCCGCCTGCTCGCGGTGTTTGCTATCGTGACCCTGCTCATGCCCACGTCAGCGCACGCCGAACCCGCCGCCCCGGACCGGCAGATCATCCACCTTCTCAATCGGATCGCCTATGGCCCCACGGCGGCGCTCGTCGCGCATGTCAAGGCGATCGGCATCGACCGCTACATCGACGAACAACTCGATCCCGCGGCGCTGCCCGAGCCGGCGGCGCTGACCGAACGGCTCGCGCCGCTCGACATCCTCAAGCTCGGCGCGTCGGAGCTCTATGCCAAATTCGGACCACCATCGGTGGAAACGGCCAAGGGCATGCCGCCGACGCAGCAAGCGATGGATGCTCACATGAAGGCCGCCAACTCGATCCTCGAAGAGGCGCGTGCGGCCCGTCTCTACCGGGCGCTCTACAGTCCGCGGCAGTTGCAAGAGGTCATGGTCGATTTCTGGTTCAACCACTTCAACATCAATGCGTATGACGGCTTCGATTTGCTGTGGATTGGAAATTACGAGACCGAAGCGATCCGCCCCTACGCGCTCGGGCATTTCCGCGACCTGCTGCTGGCGACCGCGCGTCACCCGGCGATGCTGTACTACCTGAACAACGAGACCAACACGGCGCCCGACAGTCCCAGCGCTCGCGACCTGTTCTCCGGACTGAACGAAAATTACGCCCGCGAGATCATGGAACTTCACACGCTAGGCGTCGATGGCGGATACACCCAGCAAGACGTCACGACGCTCGCGCGGATTCTGACCGGTTGGGGTTTCAATTACCCGGATTTTGACTCCGGCAAGGGCTCGGCATTCGCCTTCGATCCGTCGCGCCATGACGCGAGCGCCAAGACCTTCCTCGGCCAGACGATACCGGCCGGCGGTGAGGAGCAGGGGGTCGCGGCGATCGACATCCTGGCGCGGAGCCCGGCCACGGCGCATCACATCGCGTTTGAATTGGCCCAGTATTTTGTCGCCGACCGGCCGCAGCCAGCGCTGGTCGACCGGCTCGCCGAGAAGTTCATGGACAGCGACGGCGATATCAAGGCCGTGCTGAAAACCCTGCTGACGAGCGACGAGTTTCGCGACAGCGTGGGGCAGAAATACAAGACGCCCTACGAATACGTGATCTCGGCGGTCCGCGCCGGCGACGTCGATGTCCGCAATCCGGAACCCTTGCTGGGGACGATGGCGCGGCTCGGCATGCCGCTTTATCTGTGCCAGACCCCTGATGGGTACAAGAACACGGAAGGCGCGTGGCTGAGCCCGGACGCGACGACCATACGGATCGATTTTGCGTCATTGCTTGCCAGCGGAGCCTTTCTGCTTTACGCGCCCCCGGCGGACGAGGGCTCGACGCGGCTGGTGTCGGACCGGACGCCAGCCTCGGAATTGAAGCCCAGGCCGGTGGACCCCACGGCGCTCGAAGCGATGCTGTCGCCGACGCTTGGCGAGCAAACGCGCAAGACCGTGGCCGCGGCGCCGGAATGGCTCAAGGCCGCGTTGATCCTCGGTAGCCCCGATTTCATGCGGCGATGATGGTGATGGCGAGATGAAAAGGCGTGATTTCATGAAGCTGGCGAGCGGTGCCGCCGTCCTTCCTGCGTTGGGTCCGGTCTGGGCGGCGCGCGCCGACGAGGGTCCGCAGCGGCTTGTCGTGGTGATGCTGCGCGGTGCGGTCGACGGGCTCAACGTCGTCGTGCCCTATGCCGAGCCCGTCTATTACGATACGCGGCCCACCATTGCGATCCCCAAGCCCGGCGGCGACAACGGCGCGCTGGCCCTCGACGGGCATTTTGCGCTGCATCCGGCTTTGGCTTCGCTGATGCCGCTGTGGAACGACAAAAAGCTGGCGTTCATCCACGCGGCCGGCTCGCCCGATCCCAACCGCTCCCATTTCGACGCGCAGCAATTCATCGAGAACGGCACGCCCGGCCGGCCGAGCACCCCGGACGGCTGGATGAACCGGACGCTGGCGGCGCTGCCCGGCGCGCGCACTCCGACCGACGCGCTATCGGTCGGCCCGACCCTGCCGTTCATCCTGCGCGGCTCGATCGCGGTCGCCAACCTGCCGCTCGGGCCCAGGGCAGCGCAGCCGATGGCGATCGACCATCCGCAAATAGCGAGCGCATTCGACCAGCTCTATGCCGGCGATAGCCGCCAGGCCGAGGCTTATCGCCAAGGGCGCGAGGCGCGCACCGAGCTTGTCGCCGACATGCCGAACGAGCAGCAGATGGCCGATAATGGCGCGCCGCCGGCCGACGCCTTCCCCGGGGTCGCCGATCGGCTCGCCCGCCTGATGACAAAAGACCGGCACATCCGCCTCGCCTTTGCGGCACTCGGCGGCTGGGACACGCATGTCAACCAGGGCAATGACCAGGGCCAGCTGGCGGGGCATTTAAAGCCGCTCGGCGACGGCCTCGCCGCATTGTCCAAGGGGCTCGGCCCCGATTGGAACGACACGGTGGTCGTGGTTATCTCGGAGTTCGGCCGCACGGTGCGTGAAAACGGCAATCGCGGCACCGATCACGGCCACGGCAATGCGATCTGGCTGCTCGGCGGGACGGTGAATGGCGGCAAGGTCTATGGCGACTGGCCCGGCCTGGCCGACGCACAGCTCTACCAGAACCGCGACCTGGCGATCACCACCGACTACCGGCATGTGTTGGCGATGGTGCTCGAGCGGCATTTGCGCTTGCCGGACGCGGCGATGGCGAAGATCTTTCCCGGCATGCCGGCGATGCGCGGCGATCTCGGGCGAATACTCGCCGCCTGAGCGAGGACGGCTTATATAAGCGGGATGACCGACAACCCGCTGTTTGAAGAGTGGGCGACGCCGTTCGGGCTGCCGCCCTTCGACCGCATCCGCCCGGAACATTTCCCGCCGGCTCTCGACCGCGGCATGGACGAGGAGGCGGCAGAGATGGCTGCGCTCACGGGCTCGCCTGAGCCGCCAAGCTTCGCCAACACGATCGAGGCGCTGGAACGCGGCGGCCGCTTGCTCAACATGGTCAGCGACCTGTTCCAGAACCTCAATTCCAGCGCGACCAACAAAGAGATCGACGCGATTGCCCGCGAATACGCGCCGAAACTCGCGGCGCACCGTACCAAGATCGCGCTCGACCCTCCGCTGTTTGGCCGCATCGACGCGCTCTACCGCCAGCGCGAGACACTTGGCCTCGCCCCCGATCAATTGCGGCTTTTGGAGCGCCACCATTTGCGTTTTGTGCGCGCCGGCGCGCTGCTTCGCCCCGAGGAAAAGGCGCGGATGGCCGAAATCCAGACGCGCATGGCTTCGCTACACACGCATTTCGGCCAGAACGTGCTGTTCGACGAGAACGAATGGCGGCTCGTGCTGGACGAGGACGAGCTCGACGGCCTGCCTGATTTTTCCCGCGAGGCGGCGGCCAGGGCCGCCACGGAACACGGGCTCGACGGCAAATACGTCATCACCTTGTCGCGCTCGTCGGTCGAGCCGTTTCTCACCTTCTCGGCCCGGCGCGATCTGCGCGAGACCGCCTATCGCGCCTGGGTTCAGCGTGGCGGGCACCAGGGTGAGCACGACAACGCGCCGCTCATCGGCGAGCTCCTGGCGCTGCGCCAGGAGCAGGCGCGACTTCTGGGCTACGGCAGCTACGCCGCCTACCGGCTTGACGACACTATGGCCAAGACCCCGGACGCGGCCGAGCGTCTGCTGGAACAGGTCTGGGCGCCCGCCAAGCATCGCGCCGCCGAGGAGCGCGGGGAACTGGCGGAAGCCGCGAACGCCGACGGGCTCAACGAGCCGATTGCGCCATGGGACTGGCGCTACTACGCCGAAAAGGTGCGCGCCGAGAAGTACGAGTTCGACGAAAGCGCGATCAAACCATACTTCGTGCTCGACAACATGGTCGCGGCGCTGTTCGAAACCGCCGGGCGGCTGTTCGGCCTCAGCTTTACGCCGCGGCCTGACTGCCCGGTCTACCACCCCGATGTCCGTGCCTATGAGGTGTGCGGCGCGGACGGCAAGGCGATCGGCCTTTTCCTGCACGACAATTTCGCCCGGTCCGGCAAACGCTCGGGCGCCTGGATGTCGAGCTATCGCGACCAGGAGACTCTCGACGGCGAGGTTTTGCCGATCGTCGTCAACAACAACAACTTCTCCAAGGGCGACCCGACGCTCCTTTCATTCGATGATGCTCGAACCTTATTTCACGAGTTCGGCCACGGGCTGCACGGGCTGCTCTCGCGGGTACGCTATCGCTCGCAATCGGGGACCGCGGTGCTGCGCGACTTTGTCGAGTTTCCCTCGCAGATCATGGAACACTGGGTTGAGGCGCCAGAGATCTTGCGTAAGTATGCGCGGCACTATCAGACTGGCGAGCCGATCCCCGAGGCGCTGATCGGCAAGCTGCTGGCGGCCCGCAACTTCAACCAGGGCTTTGCGACAGTCGAGTACACCGCCTGCGCGATGATCGATCTCGAGCTGCACGCGCGAACCGATGAACCCAGTTCGCAGGGGCCGATCGACATCGCCGCGTTTGAGCGCGATTTCCTTGACCGCGTCGGCATGCCGGCGGAGATCGGCCTGCGCCATCGTCCGACGCATTTCCTGCATCTGTTTGACGGCGCCGGCTATGCCGCGGGTTATTACGCCTATATGTGGGCCGAAGTGCTCGACGCCGACGGCTATGCCGCTTTCGAGGACGCCGGGGATGTATTCGCTCCCGACCTAGCAGCGAAGCTCAAGGTGATCTACAGCGCCGGCGACACGCGCGACCCGATGGCGCTCTACCGCGATTTCCGCGGCCGAGAGCCGGGGATTGACGCGCTTCTCGCGCAGCGAGGCCTCAACCATTAGGATGCGCCGTAACGACGAACAGGCGCGCGGTGGCCAAGCGAAAGCGGGAAAAGGCCCTTGTTATCGGCGTGGTGTCGCAAAAAGGCGGCGTCGGCAAGTCGACGCTTTGCCAGCTCATCGCCCGCGAAGTTGCCGCGCAGGGTCGCGCCGCCAAAATCCTCGATTTCGATGTCAAGCAGATGAGCTCGGTCGATTGGGTGCGCGCCCGGCTCGAGCGCGATCTGGAGCCGGCGGTGGAGGCCGAGCCTACGAAGGATGTGCGCAAGGCGCTGAAGCTCAATCGCGATTACGATGTGCTGGTGCTTGACGGCGCGCCGGGCACTCCTAAGCGCACCGCGGAGCTGATCGGGGAATGCGACCTTATCGTGCTGCCGACTGGGGCCTCGCGTGCCGATCTGGTGCCGACCCTCGCGCTGGCGCGGCGGATCGCCGACATGAAAGATGGCAGCGAGGGGCCGTTTTTCGCGCTATGCCGGGTGCTGACCGACGCCGAGGTCGCCGAGGCGCGCGCGACAATTGGCGCGGCCGGGTTCATCATCCTCGACGGTGAGCTGATCGAGCGGCCCGGCTATCGCGCGGCGCAAAATCTCGGCCGCAGTCCGAGCGAGACCGCCTTTCCCTCGCTCAATACTCGTGCCAAGAAGCTGGCGCAGGCGATCCTGGCGCGACTGGACTAGGTGCGCATTTTCACGGTCGGAAGATCGTTTGGCACGATCAGGTTGCAGCCGGTCGTCGCCTTGACCTCGTCAAGCGAGACGCCGGGCGCGATCTCCTTTAGCGCCATGCCCGCCGGGGTGATCTCGAACAGCCCGTAATTGGTGACGACGAGGTTGACCACACCTTTCGCGGTGAGCGGGATGGCGCAGCGCTCGACCAGCCGCGGCGCGCCGCGACGTGTGGTCTGCTCCATCGCGACAAAGACATGTTTGGCGCAGGCGGCGAGATCCATCGCGCCGCCGATGCCGCCGCCTTTCTGCCCGGCCATCTTCCAATTGGCGAAATCGCCGTTTTCGGCGACCTCATAGGCGCCGAGCACGGTCACGTCGATGCGCCCGCTGCGGATCATCCCGAACGCGTCGGCATGGTGCACGATCGAGGAGCCGGGGTTCATCGTGACGTGCTGGCCGCCGGCGTTGACGAGGTTCATGTCTTCCTTGCCCGGTGCGGCCAAGGGCCCGTAGCCGACGACCCCGTTCTCGGAATGGAAGATAATCTGCCGGTCGCCAAAATCGCAGTTCGAGGTGAGGGTCGGGATGCCGATGCCGAGATTGACGATCCAGCCGTCCTCGAATTCCATCGCCAGCCGGTCGCACATTTGCTGGCGGGTCAGGCCTCGCGCGTCGCTCATCGCTGGGCTCCCTGCAGCTCGGCATTGCGCGCCGCCACCTCGGGGGGGCGCATCGGCCACCAGCCTTCGGGGGCGGGCGGCACTTTCACCAGGCGATGGACGAAAATGCCCGACAGATGCACGTCGTCCGGGTCGATTGCCCCGGGCGGCAAGATGTCGTCCTCGACCTCGACGATCGTCACCTTGGCGGCCATCGCCATGATGGGATTGAAATTGCGCTGCGAGCGGCGGAAGCGGAGGTTGCCGAACGCGTCGGCTTGCTGGGCGCGGATAAAGGCGTAATCGAGCGACAGCGCCTCTTCCAAGAGGTATTCGCGACCGTTGAAAAAGCGGGTTTCCCGGCCCTCCGCAAGCTCGGTGCCGACCGCGGCGGGCGTATAGAAGGCCGGGATTCCGGCGCCGGCGGCGCGCATGCGCTCGGCGAGCGTGCCTTGCGGCACCAGCTCCGCCTCGATCCGGCCGCTCTCATAATACTCGGTGAACACCAGCCGCTGCGAGGCGCGGGTCGGCGCGGTAAAGGCGCAGATCACCTTTTTCACCTGCTCGTTGCTGATCAGCGATTCCATGGTCGGCGCATCCTCAGGGAGGGTCGCGCCGCCGCGCGTGCCGTTGGAGACGCAGGTCAGGCCCTTCGCCCCCTGTTTGGCGAGCGCGCCGTAGAGGTTGACCGGCTGACCGACCACCGCGAACCCGCCAAACCCGATCGTGACATTGTCCGGAATATCGGCGACCGCGGCGTCAAAGCTGGGGAAGATTTTCGATTTGGGCACAGTCTTTCCCTCCACTCGTCATTCCCGCGAAGGCGGGAATCCAGGGCGGGCAACGTGCGGTTGCCCTGGGTCCCCGCCTCCGCGGGGACGACGACATAAAATTACCGCAGCTGCACGCCCGGCTTGTCTTCGGTGAGGAAGACATTGGGCTTCAGGAACATCGACAACACCAGCGCGCCCTTGGGCGAGCGCGCGGTGTGCCGGTTGCCCTTGGGACGCCAGACGTAATTGCCGGCGGTGACCTCGCCTTCCTCGTCTTCGAGGCTGCCTTCGATGACAAAGGTCTGCTCGATTTCGACATGCTCGTGCAAGGTCAGCTCGGCCCCCGGCTGCCAGCGGAAGAGGGCGGTCATCAAGCCCGTCGCTGTATCCTCGACCAGCACCTTCATCTCGATGCCCGCGCACGGTGTCGGCTTCCACGGCAGGTCGCCGACATCGACATAACGCGAGGCGAGTGCGGTGAGTTTGTCCTGGCCCCTCATGCCGGGTGTCGTCGCGGTCGGCGGGGCGGGCTTTACGTTGGTCATCACATCGTTCATCGGAACCTCCGTTACATCAAGAACACGCCCTTGCCGGTGGTTTGCGTGTCGAACAGCTTGTAGGCCTCGTCGGCCTGGTCGAGCTTCCAGCGGTGGGTGAAGAGCGCCTCGACATCGATGCCGCGATCGGCGACGAAACGCGCGCATTCCTCCTGGCCGATCGACGAGAAGGTCCAAGACGCGACGATAGTCAGCTGTTTCCTGAGCATGTCGGGGCTGACATCGATCTCGACCTTGTTGCGCTCGCCGACAAAGCAGGTCGTGCCCCACACCTTGGTCGCGCGCACCGCGGCGATGCGACCCTCGGGTTGCGACGAGGTGTCGAGCGTGAACTCGGCGCCGTAGCCGTGGGTCAGATCCTTGATCGCGCCGATCGGGTCGTTGGAGCGCGGGTTGACGGTCTCGGCGGCGCCGAACTCCTTGGCGCGTTGCAGCCGCTCCTCGCTGACGTCGAGCGCGATGACCCGTGCGCCCATCGCCGCGGCCAATTGCGTCGCCGACAGCCCGACCGGCCCCTGGCCGAAGATCGCGATCGTATCGTTGCCAGAAATCCGGATGCGACGCAGTGCGCCATAGGCGGTGCCGGTGCCGCAGGAGATCGCCGCGCCGGTGGTGAACGACAATTCGTCCGGCAGCGGCACGACGGTGAAAGCCGGCACCTTCATATAGGCGGCGTGGCCGCCATGCGCGTTGTTGCCGTAGACCTTGACCGGGGTCTCCTGGCAGAGCTGCGACCAGCCGGAGCGGCAATGACCGCAGACCCTGCAACCTTCGTAATGATGCACCATGACGCGCTGTCCGACCTTCGCAAGCGAGGGGCTGACCGCGCTGCCGACCGCGGCGACTATGCCGCACGGCTCGTGCCCGCCAATGGTCGGCGCCGAGGGTGCGGCGAGCCCGCCGGTCTCGCCGCCGGCCTTGGGGCGACGGTACTGGTGCAGATCGCTGCCGCACATGCCCGAGGCCTTCATCTCGATGACGACCTCGTCCAGGCCGGGCGTCGGATCGGGGAAGTTCATCAATTCGAGCTCGCGACCGCCGGTAAAGACGACACCGCGCATGGTTTCCTCCGTGACTGACGCTTTATTGCCGCGATGCTAACATGAGTTCGGCGCACGCGGCAGGCGGTCGCGGTAAAGATGTTTGACGACGGCGCCGCCGCGGCGTCGTTAGCCCGTGATGCGCGTCCTGGTGATCTATGCCCACCCGCTCGCCGACAGCTTTGCCGGCGCGCTGCACCGTGCAGCGGTCGAGGCGCTGACCGAAGCTGGGCACGAGGTCGACGATTGCGACCTCTATGCGATGGGGTTCGACCCGGTGATGAAGCCGGCCGAGCGCCGCGTGCACAACACGCCCCATCCTGACCTCTCGCTGGTCGAGCACCATGTCGAGCGGCTGCGCGCCGCCGATGCGCTGGTGCTGTGCTTTCCGGTGTGGTGGTACGGGATGCCGGCGATCCTGAAGGGCTATTTCGACCGCATCTGGGTCAACGGCGTCGCGTTCCACCTGCATACCGGCGGCAGGATCGAGCCAGGGTTGCACCGGCTAAGGAAACTGTGGGTGGTGTGCACCTATGGCGCGCCGTGGTGGCTCATCAAGCTGGTGTTGCGCGACCCGGTGCGGGGGGTGATCCATACCGGCATCCGCGCGCTGTGCACGCGTCACGTCAAGACGCGGTTCTACGCGCTCTACAGCATCGAAGCAAAAACCTCGGTTGAGACCGGACGGTTTTTGGAAAAGGTAAGACGAGCGTTCAAGGGGTTCTAGAGAACGCCGATTTCCTTCAGGTACCGCGCGACACCGGGGTGGATCAGCGCCGTGTCGGGCGCCGCAGCGGCGGTATTCGCGGCGGTGGTTTCCGTCGCCTGCTCGAGCTTTGCGGCGAGTTGCGCCTCGCCCGCGTGCAGTGCCTTCGCCAGGCGATAGCCGGCTTCTTCCGGCAGGCCGGGCCTCGCTAGAACGAACGACCACGAGCCGACGGAATTTATCGGCTCGCTTTGGCAAGGATAGGCGCCGGCGGGCACGATCAGCGGCTTGAGGAAGGTGTGCTTGGCGCGGATCTGCGCGGCTTCCGCTTTGCTCGGCGCGATGAAGCGGCCGCCGGCTTTCGCGACGCGCGTGAAACCCGGCCAGCCGATCCCGCCACCCCACAATGCTGCGACGCGCCCGCCCAAGACCATGTCCGGCCCGTCCGCGGCGCGATCGAGATAGATCGCGGTGAAGTCGCGCTCCATGTCGAGTTCCATGCCGTCGAGCACAGTGCGCGCCAGCACCACCAGCCCCGACCCGGCCGCGCCGAACGCTACCGGCCTGTCCTTGAGGTCGCCGATCGAACGCGCCGGACTGTCGCCGCGGACGACGAACATGCCGGCGGTCGAGTACATCGCGGTGAGGATCGTCAGCCCGGCGTTGCGGCCAAACGGCTCGATCGCCACCTCGCCGGTCACCAGCCCGAGATCGATCTCGCCTCTCTCCAGGAGCGGCACGTTCTCAGTCGAGCCCTTGGTGTTGCGGCACTCGACCTGGAGCGACGGGTCGACCGCGTTGATCACCTCGGCGACGACCCCGCCATAGAGCGGAAATCCGCCGCCAGGAGTTGCCGTGGCTAGGGTGACAGGCATCGCTATTTCTTGTGGATCGGGTCGACCCAGAGCACTTGCTCGGGCTTCTCGACCGGCTCGATGTCGAGGTTGACGACCACCGCCTCGTTGTCGCTGCGCACCAGCACGCATTCCAGGGTCTCGTCGCTGGAGGCGTTGATCTCCTGGTGCGGCACATAGGGCGGAATGAAGATGAAATCGCCGGGGTTGGCTTCGGCGACATATTCGAGATGCTCACCCCAGCGCATCCGCGCCTTGCCTTTGACGACGTAGATCACGCTTTCGAGCGCGCCGTGATGGTGCGCGCCGGTCTTGGCGTTGGCATGGATGTGCACCGTGCCGGCCCAGATCTTCTGCGCGCCGACCCGGGCGAAATTGATCGCCGCAGCGCGGTTCATGCCGGGGGTTTGCGGCGTGTTGGTATCGAGCTGGTCGCCGGGGATCACCTTGACCCCGTGCTCCTTCCAATCGATGTGGTTGTGGTCTTCGCTCATTCGCTGTCCTCGTTTCGCGATGACCGATCCTAGCCGATTTCGATTTGCCGGCGGTACTGGGCTTGACAAGAGCCTATTCCGATATATCTTATATTCGTTATATCGAAATCCTATCGGAAAACTACAATGACAGATCAACCCACGCCCCTGATCGCCGGTTATCATGCCCATGTCTATTATGACCCGATGACGACCCGCGCAGCCGCGCAGCGGCTCGCCGAGGCGGTCGCCGGCGAATTCGCCGTCGAGATCGGCGGCATGTTCGACAAGCCGGTCGGGCCGCATCCGGTCGCCAATCTGCAGATCATCTTCACGCCCGACGAGTTCGCGCGTGTCGTGCCCTGGCTGATGCTGAACCGGAATGGGCTCGATGTGCTGATCCACCCGCTGACCGAGGACGCGACGCGCGACCACGACAGCGACGGACTGTGGCTCGGCACGCAACTCCAACTGAGGCCGCACACGCACAGCCGGGATTATGCGCCCGAACTGCTGCCGACGGCCTGACACACACAAGGAACAATGAGAATGTTTGGACATCGGCACGGTCATAACGATCGCGGGCACGAGCACGACGGCCGGCGCCACGCGCGCGGCGGCATGTTCGGCGGCCGCTTTGGCCATGGTCACCACCATGGCGGCGGCGGCCTCGGCCATCGCCTCGGCCGGTTCTTCGATCATGGCGATTTGCGCTATGTGCTGCTGGGCCTGATTGCCGAAAGCCCGCGCCATGGCTACGAGCTGATCAAGGCGATCGAGGAGAAATTCGGTGGGCTCTATAGCCCCAGCCCCGGCGTCGTCTACCCGACGCTGACCCTGCTGGAAGAGCTCGGCTACATCCGGCCGCAGGGCGATGATAGCGCGCGCAAACAGTTCGCCGTGACCCAGGAAGGCAGCGAGTTTCTCGCCGCCAACCGCGCTGTCGTCGACCAGATCTTTGCGCGCATGGCCGAGGTCACGCGCACCGTCGGCGGCGGGCCGGCGCCGGAAATCCGCCGGGCAATGCAGAACCTCGAGGCTGCGCTGGCGATCCGGCTCGGCCGCGGCCCGCTCAGTCCCGGCGAGGTGAGCGCGGTGACCGCGATCCTCGACCGGACCGCCGGTGAAATCGAGCGAAGCTGAATTTCCCTCTCCCCATTCAATGGGGAGAGGGTGGCGCGCGAAGCGCGACGGGTGACGGGCAGGGTTCGCGCTTGCGGCTGCCCCTCACCCCAGCCCTCTCCCCGCTTGTGGGAGAGGGAGATCAGCTTGCGGCCGCGGCTTTCAGCTCGGGCATCGCTGCGTCGAAGCCGCGCTGGAAGCGGTCGAGCGCCTCGTCGATCTCGGCCGGGTTGATGCACAACGGCGGCGAGAACGAGACCGCCTCGACATAGGGCAGCGCACGCACCATCACGCCCTGCTCGAACGCCTTTTTCTGGATGATGCGGTGCACCCATTTGTCGTGGTCGAACCACCGCTTGGTTTTGCGATCGGCGACCAGCTCGATCGCCATCATCAGCCCCTCGCCGCGAATGTCGCCGACATAGGGGTGGTCGCCAAAGCGCTCGCTCAGCTGGGCTTTGAAATAGGCGCCCATCGCCGCCGAGTTCTCGATCAGCTTCTCGCGCTCCATGACGTCGAGATTGGCCATTGCCACCGCCCCGCCGACCGGGTGGCCGGAATAGGTGAAGCCGTGCATGACCGGCCCGATCTCGGGAGACGCGTCGCGCAGCACGTTCCACATTTTCTCGCCGACAACCGAGGCGGAAAGCGGGAAATAGGCGCTGGTGATGCCCTTGGCGAGCGTCACGATATCGGGTTTGAGGCCGTAAAGCCCGGTCGCGAACCATGACCCGGTGCGGCCGAACCCGGTGATGACCTCATCGGCGACAAAGAGGATGTCGTTCTCGTCCAGCACTTCCTGAACCTGGGCGAAATAATCGCGCGGCGGGACGAACGCGCCGCCGGTGCCCATGATCGGCTCGGCGATAAACGCGGCAACGGTCTCCGCGCCTTCATGGTGGATGAGATCTTTCAGCTCGCCGACCACGCGGCGGGTGAAGGCGTCCTCGTCCTCGCCAGTTTCGCCAAAGCGGAAGAAATGTGGGCAGGCGGTGTGCAGCACACCCGGCAGCGGCAGGTCGAACGCCTTGTGGAACGACGGGATGCCGGTCAGGCTACCCGCCGCGGCGGTGAGACCGTGATAGGAGCCGAGTCGCGAGATGATCTTTTTTTTCTCGGGCTTGCCGCGCAGGTTGTTGTAGTAGCGCACCAGCTTGAAGTTGGTGTCGTTGGCGTCCGAGCCGGAGGTGCCGAAAAAGACCTTCGACAGATGCCCGGCGCCGGCGCGCTCACGGAACAGCGCCAGCACGCGGTCGGCAAGCCGGATGATGGGCTCGTTAGAATACGAGCTGAACAGATGATAATAGCCGAGTTCGGCCATCGCCTTGGCCGCCGCCTCGCCCAATTCGGCGCGGCCGTAACCGATATTGACGCACCACAGCCCGGCGCCGCAGTCGATCAGCTCGCGCCCCTCGCGGTTCTTCACCCTGACACCCGAGCCGCCGGCGATGATCGTCGGGCCGGTTTGCAGATGGTCTGCGATGGAGGTCGTCGGGTGGAAGATGCTCTGCCGGTCCATCTCCTCGAGCGAATAGTTTTCCTGCAGATCGAGCGACATCTGGCGCCTCACTGATGCGAGAAGAGTGGCAGGCCCGGCGTCGGCACCCGCGCATGGAGCACCGTCCCGGTTTCGCTTTCGGTGATGTAAAGGCTCTTGCCGTCGGGGCCGCCAAAGGCGGCATTGGTCGTGGCATGCCCGGCGCAGGACGGCAGCTCGTAAAGCGGCCGACCGAACTTGCTGAAGATCCACACCGAGCCCATACCGACATGGCACACCGCGAGGTTGCCTTCGCCGTCCATCGCCATGCCGTCGGGGCCGGTACCACCCGACAACTGGATGAAGATGCCGACGCGGCCGATGCTGCCGTCCTGGTTGAGCGGCACGCGCCACACCGCGTTGCCGCGCGTCACCGCGAGATAGAGGATGCTTTCGTCCGGCGTCAGGATCAGCCCGTTCGGGCTCGGCACGTTGTCGAGCAGGAGGTCGAGCCGGCCGTTATGCCGCAGGCGCCACAACCGCCCGGTCGGGTCGTGTAGCCCAGTCTCGCCCTGGTCGGTGAAGTAGAGGTCGCCATTGCGCGCGAAATGCAGGTCGTTAAGGCCCTTGAAGCGCTCGCGATGCGGGCGGTCGAAAAATACCTCGACCTTGCGCGTGTCGGGATCGAGCAGCATCAGCCCCTGCTTGTGGTCGGCGATGAAGATGCGGCCGTCGCGGTGGATTTTGAGGCCATTCGGCTCGCCGTCATATGTCGCGACCAGGGTGAACTCGCCGCGCGGCGAAATCTTGAAGATCTGCCCGTAGGGGATATTGGTGATGTAGAGGTAGCCGTGGCGATCAAAGGACGGGCCTTCGATAAAGCAGTCGCGCGGCACGCCCGATTGGTGGCGCGGGTCACGATGCTGGCGCAATTCGTCGGGGACGCGGGCAAAGACTTCGGTCTCGATGATGGGCGGCGCGGCGAACACGGCGGCGGTCTCTCCGAATGATCGGCGGCCGACCTTATCACGCGGCCCAATCCGGCTCACCGAAATGTGTGATGCAGAGCAAAGCGGCCGGTAGCACTACTGCGCCGATCAAAACGCTCCAAGGAGGCTTCACCGATGCGCCTTCGCCGTCTCTTCATCTTCGCGCTGGCCGGCCTCGTCGCCGTGCCGGCGCTGGCACAGCAAAACCCAGCGCCGCAAAACCCACCGCCGCCGGTGCGCATTCGCGGCACGGTAGACAAGCTCGACGGCGACACGCTGACGGTCAAGGCGAAGGATGGCACGATGCAGACCATCACCGTCGCGGACAAGAGCGTGCAGTACCTGGCGAAAAAAAACCTCTCGGATATCAAGGTCGGCGATTTCCTCGCCTCGACCGGGATGAAGGGCGCCGACGGCAAGATTCACGCGATCGAGGTGCGCATCTTCCCCAAGGCGACACCCGATGGCGGCCGGCAGTTCCCTTGGGATCTGAGCCCGGACAGCGTGATGACCAACGCCACGGTCGGGCAGGTGACGCAAACCCCGGATGGTCCACTGGTGCACGTCACCTTTACCGGCGGTGAATCCGAATACACAATTGGGCCGGATGTGCCGATCCTCGCGGGGGCGGATGGCGACAAGAGCCTCTTGGAACCCGGCAAGGCGGTGTTCGTCGTCGCCAAGAAGGGCGACGATGGCAAGCTCACCAGTCTGCGCATCTATGTCGAAAAGGACGGCGTCAAGCCGCCGATGTAAACTTCGCGGGTAGGGCGCACTCTGAACTTTTCTCGTCACCCCCGCCCCCGGGTCCGCGCTGTGCGCGGCCCGAGGATAAACCCCGGCGGCGGGTCCAGGCGAGCGGTAGAGCGGCTGCCCTGGGTTCCCGCTTTCGCGGGAAAGACGATGTAATGGGTCAAACGCGGTGAAGCTTCCCTGGAACGATTACAGCGGCAAGCTGTCGCCGCTGAAGCTGTCGGTGTTCGTGGCGTTGTTTTTGCCGGCCGGCTGGACGCTGTTCGAGACGGTCACCGGCACCCTCGGCGCGCGGCCGCTAACCGAGGCGATCCACCAGCAAGGCTTGTGGACGATCCGCCTTATCCTCATTGCCTTGGCGATCACGCCCTTGAAAGCGATCCTCTTGTGGCAGCGGCTCATTCTGGTGCGCCGCATGGTGGGGGTCGCCGCGTTTGCCTATGTGCTTCTGCACCTCTCGCTCTATATCGCCGACGAAAACTTCAACCTTGTCACCGTGGTGAGCGAGATCGCTCGGCGCATCTATCTGACGATCGGCTTTGTCGCGCTGTGCGGCCTGGCGGTGCTGGCCGCGACCTCGACCGACAAGATGGTCCGCCGCCTGGGGCGCAAATGGCAGACGCTGCACCGCCTCGTTTATGTGATCTGCGTACTGGGCCTCATCCACTATTCGATGCAGTCGAAATTGGAACAGTGGGAACCGACCATTGCCGACGGCATTTTCGTGTGGCTGATGGGCTACCGGCTCCTGGCGGGGAAATTCGCGGTGCGCGGGCGGTTGCCGCTCGGCTGGGTGGCCGGGCTCGGCGTCGTTGCCACCGTGCTGACCGGATTCGGGGAGGCGCTCTATCTCAACCTCGCCTTCCATGCGCCGCTGGAGCGCGTGCTAATGGCCGATGTCTCGCTGCAGACCGGGGTGCGGCCGGCGGTCGTCGTCTTCGCCTTCAGCGTCATCGTGCTGGTCGCCGGGCTGGTGCGCGAATATCTCGTCCCTCCGGTAAGACCTCGCCCGCGTTTTGCCTAGAACCGGCGCCATTCTTCAACCGTTGAACCATCAGCTCCATGGACTTCGGAAGAGGAAAGGGTATGGTCGCGCAGATGCAATACAGGATCGAGATTTCGACCAGCCGCGAAGGCGTCGCGCATATCCATTTGCCGGGGCGCAGCCTCGAATTGGAGGCGCGCGCCGATGACGGCGGGTGGCAGGTCGCGGTCGTCGATCCGCAAGTTCCGGGCAGTGCCGAAAATACCGTAGCGCTCGCCGCCGCCAGCGCCAACGACGCGGTATGGCGCGTGGCGCGCGCCGCGGTGCGAGCGGTCTCCGAACTCACCAACAGCCCGCTCGACGACGAATTGCGCCACGATCCGGAATCCTAAACGGCGAATTCTTGCTGATGCCTGATCCCTTCTCATCGTCATACCGGCAAAGGCCGGTATCCAGGCTAGCCTGGGTCCCGGCCTACGCCGGGGACGGCGAATTGGCTGAAACGCCGAGATAACGGCAACCGCACGGGAAATCCTCGGAGGAACAATGCCTGCGACCGACAATTCGATGATCTGGAACTTCAAGCTCCTGTCGCACAATTCCCTCGACGGGTTTGGCGGCATCGGAGAGGGCATGTCGATGCAGCTGGCGAAGGACGGCCGCCGCATCCTCTGGCTGGCGCATGAAAGCGCCCCGAAGAATTTCACCGCGGTCGACGTGACCGACCCGAAAAACCCCAAGATCGTCGCGCGGCGGGACCTGCCGCAATCGCATATGCGCTCCAACTCGCTGGAGACGGTCGGCGACATGCTGGCGGTCGCGTATCAGACCAAGGAGCCGGGGTTGAAGCCGGCTGGGTTCGAGCTGTTCGACATCTCGACCCCGGAAGAACCGAAGTCGATCAGCTTTTTCGATTGCTCGGGGCCGGAGTCGCGCGGCGTGCATCAGCTTTGGTTCACCGACGGCAAGACCATCCATATGTCGTCGGGGGCGCCCGATTTCAGTCCCTCGCACGCGAAGGACGATCAGTTCTACCGCGCGATCGACGTCTCCAACCCGTCGCACCCGAGCGAGATCGGCCGGTGGTGGCTGCCGGGCCAGCAGCGCGGCGACAACGAAGGGCCGTTGAAGCGCCACCCCGGCGGCACCGACAGCGGCTTCCGCCCCCACAACACCAATGTTTATCCGGAGCGGCCCGACCGGGTTTACATGGGCTATCTCGACGGCGGCCTGATCGTGCTCGACATCGCCGATCAGGCACACCCCAAAATGGTCGCGCGTTGGGATTACCATCCGCCGAACGACGGCTTCACCCACACCGTCGTGCCGTTTTTCGACCGCGATCTGCTCGTCGTCAGCGACGAGTGCGTGAGGAACGACGGCGCCGACTGGCCAAAGCTGGTGTGGATCGTCGACAACCGCGCCGAAGATAATCCGACGCCGATCGCCACCTGCCCGATGCCGCCGGTCGATGTGTTCTCGCGCCGCGGCGGGAGGTTTGGCGCGCATAACCTCTGGGAGAACCTGCCGAAAGAGGGCTGCTACAAATCCGACCAAGTGGTGTTCGGCACGTTCTTCAACGGCGGGCTCAGGGCGTTCGACCTCGGCAACCCGTACCAGCCCAAGGAGGTCGCCTATTTCGTGCCCGAGGTGTCGGGCGCGCCGTTCGGGTCGTGTCAATTAAACGACGTGTTCATCGACGATCGCGGCATCGTCTATACGGTTGACCGCTTTGTCGGCGGGCTCTATTGCCTGGAGATGGATTTCTGAGCGATCTCCGCGCCAAGGACCCAATTTCCAGGCTTTTCGCCGGCAGCGGCACAAGTCCGTTCGGCCAGCCGCAACGGCGGCCGCGTGGCACGCGCATCCCAGTGTCGATCGTCACCGGCTTTCTCGGCGCGGGCAAGACGACGCTGATCCGCGCGCTTCTCGACTCGCCCGAAGGCGCTGATACCGCGCTCATCATCAACGAATACGGCGAGATCGGCATCGACAACGCCCTGTTGCGCGCGTCGAGCGATGCGACCGTGCTGCTCGGCAATGGCTGCCTATGCTGCCTGGCGCGCAGCGACCTGCAGGAGACGCTGCGCACCCTGTTCGCCGACCGCGCGCGCGGCGTAGTGCCGAGTTTCCGGCGCGTCATCATTGAAACCAGCGGCCTCGCCGACCCCGGTCCGCTGCTCCAGACTTTTGCCAGTGACCGGGCGCTCGGCCAGGAGTTTCACCTCCAGGCGCTGGTCGCGGTCATCGATGCGCCGAATGGCGTGCGCAACCTCGCCTCCGCTCCCGAGGCGCGCGAGCAGGTCGCGCTCGCCGACCGCGTCGTGCTGACCAAGACCGACCTGGCCGACCCTTCGGCCTTGCTCACGGAGCTCGCTGCACTGACCGCCGCGCCGGTCGATTCCGCGGTCAATGGCGCGATCGACCCGGCCTATCTGCTCGAAGAACGCCTCGACCTGCCAGCGCGCGTGGTGCCCGAACACGATCATGCCCATGCGCACAGCCCCGGCATCGACAGCTTTGTGGTGCTGTTCGATCGGCCACTCAAATGGTCTGCTTTCGAGCAGGCGATGGCGGTGCTGACCGCGCTGCGCGGCGCCGATCTCCTGCGGGTCAAGGGCATCGTCGCGGTCGAGGGCGCGAAAGGTCCGGTCGTCGTCCATGCCGTGCAGCACACCGCGCATCGGCCGATCGAGCTGCAAGCCTGGCCCGATGACGACCATCGCTCACGGTTGGTCTTTATCACGCGCGGAATCGGCAAGGCCGAGGTGGAAGCGCTGTTCGCTGCGGTTGCCTCTATAGTGAATCCCACCAGCGCCTGATCTGCTCGCGCTGACCCACATCGGGGAGGCGGCTGAACCCCGCCTTGAGGTTGTCCGCCATGTGGTCAGGCTTGTTCGTGGCGGGGATCACCACGGTCACCGCCGGCTCGGCGATCAGATATTTAAGGAACAATTCGGCCCAGCTCGCGCAGTCGAACTCGGCAACCCACTCAGGCAGCGCGTTGCCGCGCACCGCGCGGAACAAGGTACCGCGCTCCAGCGGCTGGTTCACGATGACCGCGACCCCGCGCGCCGCGCAAACGGGAAAGAGCCGGCGCTCGGCGTCGCGCGTCGCCAGCGAATAGCCGCATTGGACAAAATCGATCCCATCCTCGGTTTCGAGAATGCGCGCCAGCTCGCCGAGCGCATGCGTCGTGTAATGGGTGATGCCGATATAACGCAACCGGCCGTCGGCCTTCATGCCGCGCAGGGTCGCGAGATGGGCGCGCCAATCGACAAGATTGTGGATTTGCATCAGGTCGATCACCGGCGCCTTCATCAGCGCGGCCGAGCGCGCCATCTGCTCGATACCGCGGTCGCGGCCGCTGATCCACACCTTGGTCGCGAGAAAGACCTGGTCGCGCACCCGCAGCTCGGCGACGAGGTCGCCGGCGACGCCCTCGCTGCGGCCGTACATCGGCGAGGTATCGATCATCGCGCCCCCAGCCTCGACCAAAAGCCGCGCCACCTCGCGCAGCGGCCGGCGCGACGCCTCGTCCGTGCCGACATCGAAGACCGGCCAGGTGCCGAGGCCCACGACCGGCATCTGCTCACCGGTCGAAGGGATGGGCTTGGTGAGCATCGCGATCAGTTCAGCCCTAGCATCAGCTGCAGGTTCTGTATCGCCGCGCCCGAGGCGCCCTTGCCCAGATTGTCGAGCCGCGCGACCAGCACCACCTGGCGGTACGTCTCATTGGCGTAGACCGACAGTTCGAGCTTGTTCGTATCGTTGAGCGCTTCCGGCTCAAGCTTGCCGCCGGCGGCTGGTTCTACGACGGTTACGTACTCGCTTTCGGCATAGCGCTCAGCCAGCACCGCGCGCAGATCGGCGCCGGAGGGCTTGCCCTGGAGCGTGTCGAGATGCAGCGGCACGGACACCAGCATCCCTTGGCGGAAATGCCCGACCGACGGCACGAAGATCGGTCGCCGCGCGAGACCGCAATACTTCTCAGTCTCCGGCACGTGTTTGTGCTCGAGGCCGAGCGCATAGAGCTCGAAGGCGGGGCCGTGATCGTGGTCGTGCGCCGCGATCATCGACTTACCGCCACCCGAATAGCCGCTGATCGCGTTGATCGTGACCGGGTAGTCGCGCGGCATGATCCCGGCATCGACAAGCGGCCGGATAAGGCCGATCGCACCGGTCGGATAGCATCCAGGATTGGCGACCCGCGCCGAACTGGCAATGCGCTCGCTTTGGCCCGTGACCATCTCCGGGAAGCCGTATTCCCACAGCGGATCGACGCGATGCGCGGTGCTGGCATCGAGGATCTTCGGGGCGGCATTGCCGAGGCTGTCGGCGAGCGCCGCCGATTCCTTGGCCGCGTCGTCGGGCAGGCAGAGGATCACGAGGTCGACCTCGGCCATGATGTCGCGCCGCGCGGCGGGGTCTTTGCGCTGCGCCCCCGGCAGGCTCTTCAATTCGACGGCGGGCAACGCTTCAAGGCGCGCGCGGATGCCGAGCCCGGTGGTTCCGGCTTCGCCATCAATAAACACGCTCGGCTTGTCGCTCGCCATCGCTCTGCTCCTGCTAACAAAAACCCCGCCGGAAACAATTCGGCGGGGCGGGTGGTCTTCAGCTCGGGGATCGGGTCAGCGACGACCCTCGTCCCCAGGCGTAGAGGCTCCGCCGCCAACGCGTCGGCATCGTTCGATCCGGGTTGCAACAGTCCTGGACATGGCCTGAAAGCTATGGCCGCTCGCCCATTGCGTCAATGGGCTTGGTTGCCGGCGCGTCCATTCACCTATGCCGGCCGGCACTTCATAAAGGCGGCGCGGCGGCAGATCGCCACCGTGTCGCCATGCTGGTTGAGGCCGACATGCTCGAACTCGACGATGCCGGCATCGCCGCGCGACTTGCTCTTGCGCAGCGAGATCACTGTCGAGCGGACATGAATCGTATCGCCGTGGAACACCGGCTTCGGGAAGCGCACATCGCTCATGCCGAGATTGGCGACCGTCGTGCCAAGCGTCGTATCGCCGACCGAAATCCCGATCACCAGCCCCAGCGTGAAGATCGAATTGACCAGCGGCCGGCCGAATTCGGTCGACTTGGCGAACTCGGCGTCGAGGTGCAGCGGCTGGGGGTTCATCGTCATCGTGGTGAAGAGGATATTGTCGGTCTCGGTGACGGTGCGGGTCATCGCGTGCTCGAACACCTGGCCTTCGCTGAACTCCTCGAAATAAAGCCCGGCCATCGCGTCAGACGCCCTTGAACACCGGCCGGCGTTTCTCGACAAAGGCGGCGACCGCCTCCTTGTGGTCTTCGGTGAAGGCGCAGCGGGCCTGATGCTCAGCCTCTAATTCGAGCACGGTCTGGAACGGCTCGGTCTCGGCGGCGAGCA
>Ga0335074_10002383_pt1 | contig 25580 bp, 20 predicted proteins | sample Lox_Sample_23_FD_206715 | JGI IMG/M metagenome (GOLD analysis project Ga0335074, IMG submission 206715) | Soil microbial communities from Loxahatchee National Wildlife Refuge, Florida, United States - Lox_Sample_2.3 | ecosystem: Environmental > Terrestrial > Soil > Wetlands | place: USA... | reverse complement strand
GCCGTGACGCGTGACGTCCTTCTTCAGATCGCTCAGGTACTCACGGTGCTGCTCCTCGCACCCCTCTTGCAGGGCGTCATCCTGCAGTGGGAGGAGCGCGTGCAGCGCGCGCAAGGACCGGGCATCTTTCAGCCCTACCGCGATCTTTGGAAGCTCTTCCACAAGCAGGTCGTGGCACCTGAGACGGCGAGCTTCATTTACTGGATCGCGCCGGTCGTTGCGTTCACGTGCATGCTGACCGTCCCGATCCTCATTCCGGTCCTCACGAATTTCCCGCTGCCTCTTTCCGACATGGGAGACATTCTGGGCGGTGGGTTCATCCTCACGCTCGGATCCTTCATGATCACGATCGCCGGGCTCGACTCGGGAAGCGCCTACGGCGGCATCGGCTCATCGCGCGCCGTGATGCTCGGAATCCTCGCCGAGCCAACCCTGATCCTGGTATTCGTCGGGATCACGCTGCTCGCCAAGGCGATGCTGCCCTTCGTCGTGAATCATCTCCTCGTGCAGCAGCCGGCCGTCTACTTGAGTCCCGCGCACCTGTTCCTCGTTGCCGCCTTCTTCATCCTGCTGCTCGTCGAGACCGACCGCCTGCCGATCCATTCGAGCACGCACATCGAGGTCTACATGATCGAGGAGGCGCGCATCCTCGAGTATTCGGGTCCGCTGCTCGCGCTGCTCAAGTGGGCCTCCGCCATGAAGCAGTTCATCCTCTATACGATCTTCTGCAACGTCCTGCTGCTGCCGTGGTGGCTGTCCATCAAAGGGCTCGCCGTGGGGGTCCTCGGCGCCGCGGTCGCTCTCATCCTCAAGTTCCTGGTGGTGGCAGCGGCCGTGGTGTTCATAGAGACGGCGCAGTCCCGGCTTCGCTACTACCGGTACCAGGAGCCCCTCGCAGCCTCGTTCCTCCTTGCGATCCTCGCGATCGTGGCCAATCAGTTGGGATAGGCATGACCGCCGCTCAGGGTCTCTTGGCCGCACATCTGCCGCCGCTCGCAGCCTCGCTCTTCAGTCTGCTCGCGATCACGAGCCTCTTGTTTGCGTTCGTCATGCTCGGCTCGCGCTGGCTCGTCGAATATCTGATTGCCTTTGCAATCGAGTCGTGGCTCATCGCGCTGCTCTCGGCCGCCGTCGCGTTCTATGGGCACTATCCCGAGCTTTACGGTATCGCCATACTCACGGCGTTGTTCCGCGGCCTCGTGCTCCCGTATCTCCTGCTGCGCATCATCCGCCGCCTGGAGGTCGATCGTGAGCTGCACGAGCGGCTTGCACCGAGCTCCAGTCTCGTCGTCGGCGCCCTCCTCGTCGTGTTCGCGTTCGCCGTTTCGGCGCATCTCGGTGAATCCCTACGGCTCGGGGGAACCGTCGCCGTGCTCGCGCTCACCGTGATGCTCTCCATGAAGTTGATCGGGTTTCTGATGCTCATGGTCCGCAGCGAGGTCATCTCGCAGATCCTTGCGGTGCTCGTGCTCGAGAACGGGATCTTCCTCGGCTCGCAGATCCTCGTGCCTGGCATGCCGCTCCTGATAGAGCTCGTCATCCTCTTCGATCTGCTCGTCGTGGTCGCCTGCTTCGGTGTGCTCGTGCGCTATCTCGTCGTGCACGCCGGCACTTCGAGCACGCGCGAGCTGCGGAGACTCGCCGGATGAGCGTCGCCACGCTGGTCGCCCTCATCCTGCTCGCGCCACTCGCCGCGGCCCTCGCGAGCCTCGCCATTCGCCGCCCGAGAGCCGCCGAATACCTCAATCTCGCCGCGGCGCTCATCTCCTTCGCCGCCGTGCTCGCGCTGCTGCCACGCGCCCTCGGCGGCCCGTACACGTTCCTCGGTGGCTATCTGATCGTCGATCCGCTCGGCGCGTGGGTCTTGCTGTCCGTCGCAACCGTGTACCTGCTCGCCTCTCTGTATGCCATTGGCTACATGCGCTCGCTCGGGGAGGACTCGCGGCTGCACCACTTCTACGCGCTGTTCGCAGGGTTTGCGCTGACCACGCTGCTCGGCCCCCTCATGAACAACGTTGGGGTGTACTGGATCGCGATCGAGCTCACGACGCTCGTGAGCACCTTTCTCGTCGGCTTCGAGCGCACGCGGGAGAGCGTCGAGGCCGCCTGGAAGTACATCATCGTCGTTTCGGCGGGCATCAGCCTCGCGCTGCTCGGCATCATCTTCTTCTACTGGGCCGGGAGCTTCACGCTCGGGGCGAGCTACGACCTGACGTGGTCCGCGCTGCGCACCGTCGCGCCCCGGCTCAATCCCACCCTGGCGCTCGCGGCCTTCTTCCTGGTCTTCATCGGCTTCGGAACGAAGGTCGGTCTCGCACCGATGCACACCTGGCTTCCCGATGCCCACAGCGAGGGCCCGGCGCCGGTCTCCGCCATGCTGTCCGGGGCGTTGCTCAACACGGCGATGATCGGCATCGCGCGCTTTCTCCAGGTGGCCGACGCTGCGCGACTCGGCGGGCTGCCCCGCACCGTGGTGGTCGTGATCGGCGCGCTCTCCCTGCTGATCGCGGCGCTCTTCATCACACGCCAGACGGAGATCAAGCGTCTGATGGCCTACTCGAGCGTCGAGCACATGGGCGTCATGACGCTGGGATTCGGCTTCGGGGGACCGCTCGGGGTCGCGGGCGCGCTCTATCACATGCTCAATCATTCGCTCAACAAATCGCTCATGTTCTTCGGCGCGGGCGATGCCATGCACGCCTTTCACAGCAAGCGGATCGGGCGCATTCACTACGTGACGAGGGCCATGCCGATCGCGGGGCTCCTCTGGATCGCCGGTGCGGTGGCGATCACCGGCGCGCCGCCCTTCGGGCTGTTCCTGAGCGAGCTCACGATCCTGCGCGCGGGGCTCGCAGGGCCAAACGCTTGGGCCGTGTTCGTGATGCTGCTGTTGCTGGTCGTGATCTTCATCGGCTTCCTCAATCACTTCCGGGCGATGTACTTCGGACAGAATCCCGCGGCCGCCGCAGCCTCGGGACGCTGGTCGCGGCCTCGCGGAACGGCCTTCTGGTGCGTGCTGCCGATGTGGCTCGCGCTCCTGCCGCTCCTTGCACTCGGGGTGTGGTGGCCTCGAGCGTTCGCGCATTATTTCGCGACGGTGGCGGCGCAGCTCGGTGGGGGGGCAACGCCGTGATCCCCGCCACCGCTCGGGGGCACGCTTCCGCGCCGCAGCCGCCGGTGAAGGACGTGGCCGTCCACGATCTCGAGGGGCGCTGTCGGGCCGCCATCGACGGCGGAGGGCGCTTGCAGTTCGCGTACGCCTGGTTTCCCGAGATTGGTGAAGCGCGTCGCGACGGCGGTGCCGCCGCCTCGGGGGCTGCCGAGCTTCGCTACGTTGTTCACCCCGCGCGTGGTCTTGTACCAGAGATCTGGCGGAGCCGGCCGGGCGGGCAGGCGATGCCGAGCCTCGCGGCGGTCGCGCCGCTCATCTCCTGGTACGAGCGCGAGATCACGGATCTCTGCGGGTTGCGGTTCGCAGATCAGCCTCAGTCCGGACCGCTCGTGCTTCTGCCAGGCGCCACCTCGTTTGCGCCGCCGCTTCTGCCCGGGACCGCGGAGCCCCTCTCCTACACGCCCGAACCGTACTCCCTGCCGGAGGTCTCAGGTCCAGCGCACCGCGATGTGCAGCTGCTCCCCTTCGGTCCCATTCGGGCCGATGTGCTCGAGTCGGCGCAGTTCACGTTCTTCTACATCGGCGAGGCGATCCTTCATTACCATCCCGAGCTTTTCTTCAAGCACCGCGGAATGGAGAAACGCTTCGAGGGCGTCACGCCGCAGCTCGGGGTCGTCCTGGCCGAGCGAGTCTCCGCCGTCGGTGGCGTCGCGCACGCGCTCGCCTACTGTCACGCGCTCGAGGCAGCGGCGCAGTGTGAAGTGCCCCCTCGCGCGCTGTGGTTACGCGCGCTGCTCGCCGAGCTCGAGAGGCTGTACAACCATCTGCACTACCTCGGCCACCTGTGCCATACCACCACGCTCAAGGTCGGAGAGGCCGAGGGGAAGTACCTCGAGGAGCGCGCGAAGCAGCTGAACACGCGCGCGACAGGAAGCCGGTTCCTGCGCAGCCTGCTCTGTCCGGGAGGCTTGAGGCGTGAGCCGCGGCTCGAGGAAATTGCGACCTCGCTCAACCAGCTCCAGGGCGAGTTCGACACTTACGCCCGGATGCTCGAGACGAGCACCACGCACCTCGACCGGCTGATCACGACAGGAATGCTCGGAAAACAGCTCGCCCTCGATCAGGGCGCAACCGGTCCAGTCGAACGCGCCTCCGGCGTCGATCGCGACCCGCGCCGCGACCAACCGTACGGCATCTATCGCGAGCTTCCGCTGCGGGTCGCGATACGTGAGGGGTGCGACGCGCACGCGCGCCAGCAAGTGCGAATCGCAGAGACCACCAACAGCATCGAGCTGATCCACGCGACGCTCGAGGGTCTGCCAACGGGCCCCATCCGTGCCGAATGCCGGCCGCCCGCGCGCAGCGAGGGTCTCGGCTGGGCCGAATCTCCGCGCGGCTCGGTCTATTACGCCGTGCACCTCGATGCGGCCGGAAAGCTCGCGAGGGTGAAGATCAAGTCCCCGAGCTTCTCAAACTGGCGCGTCTTTCCCTACACGGTTCACGACACCAATATGATGGACTACGCGATCAACGAGGCGAGCTTCGGACTGACCATCGCAGGTTGCGCTCGCTGAAACGCCCCTGGAGATCCGATGCCACTTTGGACACTGTACGGGTTGAGGCAGGGCAAGGCGAGCACCTCCTGGCCGAAGGGCGATGACGGCCAGTCGGGCCTGCTCGGGATGCCTCGCTTCGATCCCGCCAAATGCCAGGCGGGCTGCAACGAATGCGCCGCGGCATGTCTTCCGGGCGCGATCACCATGGTCGAGGGCGCGCACCACGGACCCGAGGTACGCCTGTCGGTCGATTACGGCCGCTGCGTCGTATGCCAGATGTGCGTCGAGGTGTGTCCGACGGGTGCTTTCACGGCATCGAGTGACTGGGCGTTTGGTGTGCGTCGGCGCGAGGATCTCGTGTGGGTCCGACCGGGGGAGCGCCCGGCGGGGGACGGGCCGGCTGGCGCGGCCGCCGACTCCGGGCAACGCGAGCAGGTGAGGAGCGAGATTCGCCGCGTGTTCGGTCGCAGCCTCCACATCCGCCATGTCGATGCCGGCTCGTGCAACGGCTGCGAGTCGGAGCTTCAGGCGCTCAACAATCCGTTCTACAACCTGCATCGTCTTGGAATGTTCTTCACTCCCTCGCCACGATTCGCGGACCTGTTGCTCGTCACGGGGCCGGTGACCTATGCGCTGCGGGGCCCGCTCGAGGAAGCCTATCGCGCAATGCCCGAGCCGCGTTTCGTCATGGCGATCGGCACCTGTGCCGTGTCGGGCGGAACGAACGGGGGAGGCTACGCGTGCGGGCACGGACTCGATGGCGTGTTGCCCGTCGATATCTACGTTCCGGGTTGTCCGCCAAACCCTGCCGCCATCATCCACGCGCTGCTCGTGCTGCTGCGGCGCATGCCACAGCGGGTGCGCCAGGGCCAGGTCACCGAGGAGCGCACGGCGTGACGCCGGGTCTGCTCGCTGCGTTCTGGCTCTGGATCGCGGGACTGCTCGCAGCACTTGCGCGCTTGCCCTCCGTCGCGCGCGGCCTCATCGCGCTCGGAGCGGCGGTCGGCATCTGGGGCGCGGCTTCGGGCCTTCCCCAGGGCAGCGGAGTGCTCGCACTCGCCATTGCGCTGGCGGACCAGCCCGTGCGCCTGCACTACACCCCGGAGGCGCTCTGGCTGATGGCCTTCGGCCTTTTCCCGGCCGCACTCGCAGTGGCACTGTCCACGCCCCTGCGCGCGGCGCGTCCGGGATGGCTCGCGGGTGCGGCGCTATCCCTCATCGGTGCACTCGGCGTGTTCGGGCTGCAGGACGGCTACTCGTTCCTCATCGCCTGGGAGCTCATGAGCCTCGGCGGAGCCGTCATGATTCTGTCCGAGCGTGCGTCGCCCGAGTCTGGACGGAGCGCGCTGTACATGCTCGCCCTCCTCGAGGTAGGAGCGGTCGCCATCCTGCTTGCATTCCTGCTGCTCGCAGAGGGCGCTCAAGGCCACGTCGACTTCGCGGCGTTTGCTGCGGGTGCGCCTACCCTCGCAGCGGGCGTGAGGGTATTCGCCGGTGTGCTCCTGCTCTTCGGTTTCGGCGCAAAGCTCGGACTCCTGCCCTTCTACGAGTGGTTCCCAGGCGCATACGCGAGCGGCAGTGGTGCATCGGGGGCTCTCATGTCGGGCATCGTTCTGAATGCCGCATTCTTTGCGCTCGCCCGGGGACTCGTCGATTGGCTGCCGGCAGGCACCGGCGGCCTCTCAGGCCTCGGCGTGCTCGTCACCGCGGTCGGCGTACTCTCCTCGATTCTCGCGGCCCTCTACGCGTTCCAGCAGGACGACTGGCGACGGCTCCTTGCGTTTTCGTCGGCCGAGAACGCCGCGATCGCCGTCGCCGCACTCGGTGCGAGTCTGATCTTCCGCGCCGACGGTCACGCAGATCTTGCAGGGCTCGCCTGGACGGTCGCGATCCTGCACCTCTCGGGTCACGCGCTTGCGAAGGGCGGGCTCTTTCTATCCTCCGACGGGGTGTACGTGGCAGGCGGAAGCTACCGCCTTGCGCAGCACGGATGGCTGCGCACCACGAGCTTCACGTTCGGTATCGGTGCGCTATTTGCCACCATGAGTCTCGCGGCGCTGCCACCGCAGATCGGGTTCGTGACCGAGTGGTTCACCTTTCAGACGGTGTTCCAGGGCTTTCACCTCGGCACCCTCGGCGGACGATTGACGCTCGCGCTCGCGGGCGCCGGGCTCGCTCTCACGGCCGCGGTGGCTTTCGCAACGTTCGTCAAGGCGTTCGGCATCGGGCTGCTCGGAGACGGACATCGGCCCAAGTCACCGCATGTGGGCCCGGGGTACGATGGGGCCGTGCTGCTGCTCGGGCTTGCCGTTCTAGTCTCAGCGGTTGCCTTGCCGGTGTGGCTCCGCGCTCTGGATGTCGCCGATGCCACGACGTTCGGAGCACCGATCGCACATACCCTGGCGAGCGGGTGGAACCTCGTGCCCCTCACGGACACCTTCGCCTTCATCTCGCCCTCGAAGCTCGCGATCGTGATGCCCCTCCTTGCGATCCTGCCGTTGCTGCTCCTCCTCAACGCGAGGCGGCACGCGGTGCGGCGTACGCCTGTCTGGTACGGCGGTCTGCGGGAGGATCCGCAGCGCACTGCGACCACGACGCTCACGTTCGCTAATGCGATGCGTACCTTCTACAGCTTCATCTACCGCCCGACGCTCGACACCGCGCACGAGCACCGCGCCGTCGCATACTTCATCCACAAGCTCGAATTCGAGCACGACATCGCGGATGTGTTTGGGCCGACTCTCTTCGCCCCGATCCGTCGAGCCGTCTGGCGATTCGCGGGATGGCTGCGCGCCCTGCAGTCGGGCGACCTCAACTTCTATCTCGCCTTGATCGGTGCCCTGCTCATCGTGATTCTGGCGCTGACACTGCACTGAAGGCTCGAAGATGTGGAAGTCCATCATTGCCATCGGCATTGGCGCCGCCCTCGGGGCGCTGTTGCGCTGGTGGCTCGGCACCAAGCTCAACAGCTACTTTCCCACCATCCCCCCAGGCACGATCGCCGCGAACCTCCTCGGCGGCTACATCATCGGGGCCGCGATCGCGTTCTTCTCGTCCTTCGGGGCGCTGCCGCCCGAGTGGCGCCTGCTCGTCATCACCGGGTTCTGCGGGGGCCTCACGACCTTTTCGACCTTCTCCGCCGAGCTCGTGACGCTCCTGCGAGACGGTCAGCTCTCCTGGGCATGTCTTTCAGTCGTGATCCATCTCGGAGGGTCGGTAGCGATGACGGTCGCCGGAATTGGTACGATCGAGTGGTTGAAAGGCTGAAACGGCGGCGATCGTAACGGGGTCCGTTCATGCAAGGCTCATTCTTCAGGTTCTACGTGCACGAGAATCATCGCCACCACGGCCGCCTCGTGTGGGAGTGGCTTCTCGAACAGGGCAACAAGCTCGGCATTCGGGGGGGCTCGGCATTTCGCGCGATGGCGGGATTCGGGCGTCACCACGTGCTGCACGAAGCGCGCTTCTTCGAGCTCGCGGGAGTACTCACCGTCGAGGTGGAATTCATCGTCACGCAGGAGGAGGCGCAGAAGCTTCTCGACATGCTGCATCGGGAGAAGGTTCGCCTCTTCTACGCGTACACGCCAGCCTGCTTCGGCGTGATCAATCCGGATGCCGCCGATCCGCCCTCCTTCGGGGACTGTGACTGATCGATCAGCGCAGCCGGTCGAGGAGCTGACCCTCATAATCAGGTGCGGGGTAGTGAAAGGGTATCGGACCGTCCGGCAGCCCTTTGAGGAATTGATCGACCATTGCGGTGCCGCTCGCGCTGAGCTCGCGCGGGGTGCCTCGAGCTGCGATCACGCCATTCGCAAGGATACAGCTCGTGGCGACAATCTGCTCGACTTCGGCCACGTCGTGCGATACGACCACGATCGTCGTGCCGAGCGCATGGTTCAGTGTCCGGAGCAACCGGAGCACGACGCCCGTCGAGATGGGGTCGAGACCGGTGAAGGGCTCGTCGCAAAGCAGCAGCGGCGGATCGAGCGCGGTCGCTCGAGCAAGCGCCACGCGACGCGCCATGCCGCCGGAGAGCTCGGAGGGCATGAGTGAGGCCGCGCCGCGGAGCCCCACGGCGTGCAGCTTCGTCAGAACGACTGCGCGCAAGAGGCGCTCGGAGAGGTTGGTGTGCTCGCGCAGGGGAAACGCGACGTTCTCGAACACATCGAGATCCGTGAACAGTGCACCCTCCTGGAACAACATGCCCGTCGCGAGGCGTAACCGATACAACTCCCGATGACCGGCTGTTACGACGTCTCGGCCCAGCACTCGCACGGTGCCGCGCTCGGGTCTCATCTGACCCATCAGGAGCCGCAGGAGCGTGGTCTTGCCCATACCGCTCGGCCCCAGGATCGCGGTGATCCTGCCGGCGGCGACCCGCAGATTCACGCCGTGGAACAGCGGGCGCCCGCCGATGGAGAGGTGCACGTCGCTCAGCTCAAGCGCCTCCGCGTCGTCTTGACCTCTTCCTTGCGATCCCCCCCGTGGCTCGCTACTCGGCACCTGGTCCATTCCCGCCTCGCATGACCGCGCTTGGCAGGAGTCATCAGCCTCGTTCAGCGGCGGTTCGGGGGGACTCCATCCCCGTGATGACGCGAGGCTACAGTGGCTTGCCGGCGAGGGTCAACCGGAGCGGCCGCTGCCCCAGCGGCGAAATCTCCCGTGTGGGGGCCGGTCCTGTTGTGCTCATCAGCTTGTCACAGGGAGATGCTTTGTCTACTCTAGCCGCAAGGAGATGGCTTCCTCCTTGAACTGCCGCAGGGCTGATGACGCCTACGTGACTCGTCGGACCGGGACGAGCTGAGCGGGCATCGAGAGCAAGCCCCCCACTGTCCCGACCATGCGAGCCGCGCACTCCGAACCAAGGAGACGTGGGCATGGCGTCATCTCGCCTCTCGCGCAAGCGGCCTGACTGAAGGGCGGCCGTGGCATTCCGCATCGTCTGCAACGTGCTGCAGGTGCTCACCGTGCTCCTGCTCTCGCCACTGATCGGCGGAGTGCTGAGCCGCCTCAAAGAGATCATCCAGTCCAAGCGCGGCCCGAGCATCTTTCAGCCGTACCGTGATCTTTGGAAGCTCTTCCACAAGGACGAAGTGGTCTCGACCCAGAGCTCCTGGATCTTTCGCGCGACTCCATATGTGGTCTTCGTCGCTCCGCTCTTCGTGGTCTTGCTCATCCCGGTGCTCACGGCGTACCCGCTTTTTCTCGCCTTCATGGCGGATATGGTCGGAGCAGGCTTCGTCCTGGCGCTCGGCGGCTTCTTCTCCGCGCTGGGTGCCGTCGATCCCGCCAATCCCTATGGCCCGATGGGCGCAAGTCGCACGCGGATGGTCGGATTTCTTGCAGAACCGGTGTTCGTTATCGTGTTCTTCACGGTATCGTTCGTCGCGGGCTCCACCATTCCGTTCATCGTGCAGAAGGAGTGGACACTCTCATCCGCGAGCTTCCTCGCCCCGCCGCACATCCTGCTGATCGCCGCGTTCCTGATGCTCATCCTCGCCGAGGCCGGACGCATTCCCGTGGACAACCCGACCGGGCATTTCGAGCTCGCCATGATCGAGGAATCCAAGACACTCGAGTACTCCGGGCGCGGAGCGGCGCTCATGAAATGGGGCGGACACATGAAGTTGATGGTCCTCATGTGCGTCCTGCTCAACGTGCTCGTCACGCCGTGGGGGCTCGCAGCCGAGCAGAACTTCCCGCAAGTGTTGCTCGCGATTCCACTCGTGGCCGGCAAGATCCTCGTGCTGGTCCTGGTGCTCGTCGTCATCGAGTCGTCCCTCTCCAAGCTGCGACTGTTCCGCATCAGCGAGTTCCTGGGCGCCGCCTTCATCACATGCGTCGCGGCGATGATCAGTCGGGTGTTCGCGTGATACTCGGAGCCCTGAACTCGCTCGTCGGCGGGCTGTTCCTCCTCGCCGCATTCGGGATGGTGGCGACACGGCAGACGCGCGGCTGTCTGCTCCTCTTCATTTATCAATCGCTGCTGCTGGCTGCGTCGGCCTTCCTGCTCGCGGGTGAATACGCGTCCTGGCACCTCGCGGGGGTCGGCATCGTCAATCTCATCTCCAAGCCGATCATCGTACCCCTGATCCTCAAGCGCACGCTCTCCTCGCAGATCTATACCCGCCGCGAGATCGACCAGGCGCTCAATATTCCGGCCTCGCTCACCATTGCGCTCGCCCTTGCCGTGCTCTCGTACTTCCTCACCCTCCCGGTGCTCGCAGCCGCGGGGCCCCAGTTCCGCAGCGCCAATGTGCCGATCGGCTTTGCAGCTCTGCTGCTCGGCGCCTATACGCTCGCCGTGCGCCGCGAGGCGGTGCCTATGCTGATCGGCATCCTCGCCATGGAGAATGGCGCGTTCTTCGCCGGTATCGCCCTGTCGCGCGAGCTGCCGCTCATCGTCGAGCTGGCGATCGCCTCCGACGGACTCATCCTGGTCTTCGTGACGGGCGTGCTCGTGAGGACCATCCAGCGCCGGATCGGCTCGACACGCGTCGGAGAGCTCGCGACGCTCAAGGAAGACCAGGCGCTCGAAGGGCAGGAGGCCGCATGATCCTGCTCCTGATGCTCGCCTCGGCGCTGCTCGCGGCGGCGTTGAGCGCCGCCATACCCCTGCGGCGCGCCGCGCCGACAGTCACGGTTGCGAGCGCGCTCTTCATTCTGAGCCTCGCGGTGACCGCGGCCCTGCGCGTCGCGCGCGGCGTCACGATCGCGCTGCCAGCCGTGTCGTTGCGCGCCGATGCGCTCAGCATGCTCATCATCCTGCTCGTGGCACTGGTCGGCGCGACGGCAGCCATTTACTCCTGGGGCTACATGGAGCGGGCATGCGGGCAGCGCCCGACGCGGCTGCGCGTCTATTACGCGAACTACAACACCTTCGTGTTCGCGATGCTCGCGATCCCCATGGTGTCCGAATCGACGCTCGTGTGGATCTTCGTCGAGCTCACGACGCTGTCCTCCGCACTCCTCGTGAGCTTCGACAACACACGTGAAGCGCTCGAGGCGGCCTGGAAGTACGTCACGCTCTCCTTGATGGGAGCCGGCATCGCGCTGCTCGGATTCCTGATCCTGTTCGCGGCGCTGCAAGCCGCCGGTGGCGGCAGCTACACGTGGGACGGCTTGCTCGCGGCGGCGCCCAGGATGCCGCCTGGCTTGCTCGAGATCGCTTTCCTTTTGATCGTCGTGGGCTTCGGGACCAAGGTAGGGTTCGTGCCCCTGCACACGTGGCTGCCGGATGCGCACAGCCAGGCCCCCTCGCCCGTGTGCGCGTTGCTCTCCGGCATCGAGACGACGAGCGTGCTCTACGTGATCCTGCGGCTGCTCCCGATCGTCGCGGCGAGCCCCGCAGCCGCAGCCGTCGCCTGGATGCCCATCTTCGGCCTCATCTCCGTGGGCGCGGCTGCGTTTCTGCTCATTCAGGTGCGCGACTACAAGCGACTCTTCGCCTTCTCCACGGTCGAGCACATGGGCATCATTCTCATCGCAGCAGGGCTCGGGAGCCGTGCCGCCCATTACGGGGCGATGTACCAGGTCGTCTCGCATACGGTCACGAAGTCCTTCTGCTTCTTCGCGGCAGGCGCTGTGGTGCTCACGGTCAGCACGCGAGAGATCGCCTCGGTACGCGGCCTCATTCGCACCTCCCCTGCAGCCGCAACGAGCTTGCTGCTCGGAGCGCTCGCCATTGCCGGGGCGCCTCCGCTTGCCGTGTTCCTGAGCGAGCTGGCGATTCTCAAAGCCGCTGTGGAGGAGGGGCGGTACGTCGTCGTGGGGTTACTCGCCACGTTCATCGCTGTCGCCTTCTTTGGCGTCCTGCTGCACATCAACCGCATGGTGTTCGGTCACGTCGCGTTGGCGCCCGCATCCACCGACCATGGCCGCGGCCATGATGCACGGCAGCGGCTCCCCGTGAGCTGCGTGAGCATCCTGATCGTCGCGGGTGCGCTAGTGGTCGTTCTCGGTTTCTATCTGCCCGCGCCTCTCGATGTGCTCCTGCGCATGGCCTCGGGCGCGCTGCAAAGGTAGCCGACGATGCGAGCGGCCGCCATCGTGCCCCCCATGCCGGATGACTGGTGCATCCGTCGCTCCGTGCATCGCGACTTCCAGGGCCTGAGATGCGAGATGGAAGCTCGGCCGGAGGCATTCAAGGCGCTCTGTCGGTGGACTGCCGAAACGCTCGGCTATGCCTTTGCAGGATTGGTCGTCGAGCAGCATCGAGAGGAGTGGCTGTTGAGATACCTCTTCCATGCAACCGCCGCGCGCGCGCTGGCATTGGAGGCGCGCGGCTCGAGACCGTCGGCGACGGAGGATGGGGCCAATGGCGCAAGCGCATGCGGGTGGATTCACGTGCTGCTCCGTCAGCCTCTGGCGCAAGTGAATTTTCCGAGTCTGAGCGATTCCATCCATGCGGCCGACTGGCACGAGCGGGAAGCCGAGGACCTCTTCGGACTCATCTTTGAAGGACACCCGAGTCTCGGAGATTTCGTCCTGCACGACGATGCGTGGCAGGAGGGCCTCGCGCCGATGCGCAAGGAATTCGATGGCCGCAAGCCTCCTGCGCTCAGATCGCCAAATCCCGATTGGCGGCCGGAACGGATCGTGCATGCGCCTGGCGTGTTTGCCATGCCGATCGGCCCGATCTATTCGGGCACGGCGGAGTCGGTGCACTTCATGCTCGAGACCGTCGGGGAGGACGTGATTCGTGCCGTACCTCGGCTCTTCTACAAGTATCGTGCAGTGGAAAAGATTGCCGAGGGACGGCGCGCGGAAGATGTCTTGCTGCTTGCGGAGCGCTTCAACGGCATCGCCGCCTTCGCGCACGGACTCGCCTTCGTCCAGGCCCTCGAGGCGATCAGCGCCATGGAGGTCCCGGCGAGGGCGCTCGCCCTGCGCGTACTGCTCGCCGAGCTCGAGCGCTTGCGGCACCACACCGGGGCAATCCAGGAAATCTGCGAGTCGACGGCTCTCGTCGTGGCCGCGAGTCAGGCCGCCATGCTCGAGGAGGAACTGCTTCGACTGTCCTGCGAGCTCACCGGACATCGATACCTCTACGGACTCCTTGCCTGTGGAGGATTGAGCCGCGACCTCCAAGACGCCGCGATCCGTTCCGCGGTCGTCCGTGCGCGCGGCATTCTCGAGCGTCTCGAGTCCCTCGAAGAAAAGCTCGTGAGAACGAGCAGCTTCCTCGACCGGCTGGAGGAAGTCGGCATCGTGACGGAAGCGGAAGCGCTCGCGTTCGGCGTGGTCGGACCGATCGCACGCGCCTGCGGTGTCGCGCGGGACCTCAGGATCGTGCAGCCCTACTGCAGCTACGCCGATTACCCGTTCGAGGTCCCCCTGGAGATCGAAGGGGACGGCTATGCGCGTCTGCGGGTGCTGTTCGCCGAGGCGCGGCAGTCCATGGCCCTCATCGAGCAGGCCTTCGCGCGGCTTGCGCAAGGACCGGTGCGGGCCGCTCATGTGAACGTAGCCGCGGGGGCCGCACTCGGGTGGACGGAAGCTCCGCTCGGGGCAGCACTTCACTGGCTGCGCATCGATGCCCGCGGCGCGGTGGTGCGGTATCGAGTCATCCCACCCTCGTTCGCCAACTGGCACGTGTTCCATCGAGCCGCCGAGGCGTTCGCGTTTCAGGACTTCCCGATCATCCTCGCGAGCTTCGGGCTCTCCGTCGCGGAGAACGACCGATGAGCAGATGGGTGCTGAGCGGACTGCGCGCCGGTATCCGCAGTACCCGGTATCCCGCTCAGCCGGATGAGGCGCCCGGTGTCAGTGCCGGATTCCCCTCGGGCCGCGGACTCGCGCAAGGCGATTCCGGCGAGGTGGTGCAGCGCTGTCCAACCGGCGCGCTGCATCGTGATGGCGGGCGCATCGCTGTCGACCCCAGGCGTTGCATCCATTGCTTCCGCTGCGCTCGGGCGAGGGATGCCGTCGCCTGGGAGTCCGGGTACGAATGGGCGACGTTCTCGGGGGGCGGTCCGCTCACGAATGCCTTCCGGCGCTCCGTACACGTGCGCGTGGTCGATGCGGGAGACTGCGGCGCGTGTCTTCACGAGGTGAAGCAGATCGCGAATCCCTATTACAACGCGCACCGCCTGGGCTTCTTCTTCACCCCGACACCGCGCCAGGCGGACGTCCTGCTCGTCGTCGGGGCCGGCACCGATCAAATGCGCACCGCACTCGAGAAGGCGTACGCCGCCATGCCGACGCCGCGGCGGGTAATCGCCGTGGGCGCCTGTGCGCTCTCCGGGGGGATATTCGGGCCGAGCTTTGCCTGCAGCGACGGTGTCGGCTCGATCGTCCCGGTCGATATCGAGGTGCCGGGGCACCCTCCTCCGCCACTCGCCATTTTGCACGCGTTGCTTCTCGTGACGGGGCGGGCATCCCCCGCGGAATGGAACGCCTCGGGAGACGAGCTGGGCGCGGAGCGCGGGCGATGATCGAGTCGCTCGGAGTCCAGGCGTTCTTCATTCTGTGCGGCGCGGGTATGCTGCTCGCGCTCCTCGTGCCTGAACGTCGCAACCCGGCGCTGCTCGCCACGGTGGGTGCCGCGGCGGCGGTCGCGATCTGTGTATCCGCCGCAACGGCACTTTTGACGGGCGAGTCTCTTGGTGTGAGTCTCTGGTCAGTGCCCGCGTTTGGGCAGCTGTCCGTCGGCGTCGATCGCCTCTCGGGCCTCTTCATCCTCGTCGCGGGCATCATCTATCTCGCAGCCTCGATCTTCTCGTGCGGGTATCTACAGCGATTCCTGGGTCACTACAGCCTGCGCGCCTTCAGCGTGCTCTATTTCGCGCTCTTTGCCTCGATCGTGGCCGTGCTGATCGCACGGGATGTCGTCTCGTTCCTGCTCGCCTGGGAGCTCATGTCGATCGCGAGCTTTCTCCTCGTGGTGTACGAGTACGAGCGCGAGGAGAACGTGCGCGCCGGTTACCTCATGCTCGCGATGGGGGAGGCCGGCACGCTCGCGGTGCTCGTCGCATTGCTGCTCCTCGCGGGCGCCGTGGGCTCGATCGAATTCCACGGCATGCGGCTGGCGGCGAGCGTGCTTGGACCCGGCACTCGCTGGGCAGTGTTCCTCCTCTCGTTCATGGGCTTCGGCGTCAAGGCGGGCCTCGTCCCCTTCAATTCCTGGTTGCCTCGCGCCCATCCGGTGGCCCCAGCGAACGTCTCGGCGCTGCTCTCGGGAGTCATCCTCAACCTCGGGATCTACGGCATCGTGCGTGTGAACGTGGACATCCTGCCCACGAGTCTGATCGGCGTCGGCGTCGTGGCGCTCATCGCGGGGGCCGTTTCGGCGTTCGTCGGAATTCTCTATGCCACCACGGAGAACGACGCCAAGGGGATGCTCGCGCACAGCTCAATCGAAAATATGGGGATCATCGTCGCCGGCCTCGGCGCAGGTTTCGCCTTCACCGCAGCGGGCCGACCGGTGCTCGCGGGCATGGCATTCGTCGCCGCCCTTTATCATCTCGTGAACCATTCCGTCTACAAGGCCCTGCTGTTTCTCGGAGCGGGGACCGTCGACTTTCGGACCGGCACCCGAGACCTCGACCGTCTGGGCGGACTCATCCGTACGATGCCTTGGACAGCACTGTGTTTTCTCGTGGGGTCGCTCTCGATCGCCGCGATGTATCCCTTCAGCGGGTTCGCCAGCGAGTGGCTCACGCTACAGGTACTGCTGCGCAGTGCGGAACTCGGCTCTCCGGCACTGAAGCTGGTCTTCGCCTTCGTTGGCGTCGCACTCGCGCTGACGGCGGCGCTGGCCGTCACATGCTTCGTGAAGGCCTTCGCCATGGCCTTTCTGGGGATGGCGCGATCCCGCAGCGCCGAGCAGTCGGCGGAGGCGCCCGCCTCGATGCTCGCGCCCATGGGAGCACTTGCTGTCCTGTGCATCGTGCTCGGGGTAACTCCGACATTCGTGATCCCCACCTTAAGCGACACGCTCGAGTCACTCGCGGATGGTCGAGCGACCCAGGCACTCGTTCCACCCTTCTTCCCAGCCGCCCCCGACCACGCGAGCCTGCCTGCCGCATTCCTCTCCGAGTTTCACGACCTTGGTGCGCAGGTAGGCAGCAGTGTCGTTCCAGGCCGAGGCCTCGTCGTTCTCCACCGCGGCGGAACGAACAATCCAGTGGTGTTCGCCATGTCGACCTCCTACGGCGCCCTGGTCCTCGTCATCCTGCTCGCCGTGGTGGCGGGAATCGTCCGCTGGGCCACTCGAAGGCGACGCGTCACGCGCGAGGTGCGCTGGGATGGAGGCCTGCGGCAGCTGTTCCCCGAGATGACGTACACCGCGACTGGCTTCTCCAATCCGGTGCGTGTCGTGTTCGACGCCATCTTACGGCCGCGGACCGTGGAGGATACGGAGGAGACCGTCGCACAGCATTTTCGGGTCGCCATCCGCCGCTCGCAGGAACCAGTGCATCTGGTTGACCGGCTATTTCTCAATGTGCTCACGACGCAGATCGGTCGCGGGGCGCGTCTCCTTGCGCGCATGCACCACGGAAGGGTGAACGCATACGTCGCGTACGTGCTTGGAACGCTCCTCGTGTTTCTGATCCTCTCCGTCGCGCTTGGGTGATCGTCACGTCGGCAAGAGGCGCGACGCAGCGTCCATCACGGGAGTATCCGGACCTCAGCATGTCGAGCGGCCCTGCTGACGCCGATGAGGTCAAGACACTTGTCGAGCGGGTGCGCAATCTGCACGAGGGCCCGCTCGTGCTCCCGGACGTGGTGGCGCTAGGGGAGCCAGCGGTACCCGCGCTCGAGGTGGTGCTGCGCGGTCCATCAGGCGCCATCCATCACGCCCGCTGCCTCGCTGCCGATGCCCTGGCGGCAATGCCGGGTCGGGCTGCGACCGCCGCATTGACTCGCGCTCTACGCGATTCGATCGCTCGTCATCTGGATCCGATCTCAGCGGAGGCCGAGGGCGTCGTCGTGAATCGCATCGCAGAGCATCTGAGCGGACGCGCCGGTGCCGAGGCGACGGAGGCGCTGCTCGAGGCCCTCATCACTCGGTGCTATCCGCAGTGCGCGCGGGCGCTGGGCAGGCTTGGGGAGCCGCGCGCGATTCCCCTGCTGATCGAGTGTCTGTACGACGATGCGGCCAGATCGGCAGCGGTCGAAGCGCTCGGTCGCTTCGATGGCGCGGCCGTTGCCCCGCTCTGCGCGGCGTTGCTCGATCCGCTCGCTCTGAACGGATTGGAGGCTCCGAGCCGCGTGGATGGGCGAACCGCCGCCGCCCGGCTGCTGGGTCGAATCGCCGTGCGGGGCACCGCGCAAACCAAGACCGAATCGGTTCTGCACGCCGCTCTCCACGATCGACAGCGCGCGATTCGGATCGAGGCGGCGCTGGCGCTGGTGCGAAGCCCAGCCGCGGCACTCGAAGCTGCTACGGTGCTGGTGACAGCACTCGACGAGGAGAACTGGGCCCGCGCAGACGTCCTCATGCGGGTGCTCGTCTCCGTGGGAGAGCTCGCCGGGCCGCTGATCCTGCCGCTCATCACGGAGGACTGCGGCGAGGAGGCGCAGTGCACGAGGCGACAGCTACGCGCCATCGAGCTTGCGGGGCGCCTGGGCTCACCTGCCGCGCTTCGACCACTCGCGTCACTCTCCGGCGCAGCGCATCCCGCGCTGCGGCTCGCGGCGATTCACGCACTGGACCTCATTGCAACCTGCGACGATCAATCATTCGCACGCTTTCTCGAGGATGAGGAGCCGACGGTCAGGCGCCGCAGCGCTGCAGCCCTGCTGCGTCGCCATGCACTCGATCCGGCGCGTGCAGTCGAGCTGCTCGGGGATTCCGATTGGGGGGTGAGTCGGCTCGCGGTGCGGGCCTTGCGGGAAGCCGGCTCATCCGCCCGGCCGGCGCTCAAGGGTGCCCTGGCTGGCTTCGGCGCACCCGCCCGCGGCGTGGGTGCGCGGTGGCGCCTGTGGTGGCGCGCGGGGTGGGTTTGGATGGCGAGGCCGGCGCGGTGGTGTTAGCGCGAAGGCTCGGATCCCCAACCTCCGCTTGCAGTCGGACGGCACGGTACCATCACCTTCGAGACGCACACCTGCACCACGTCGCCGAGCTGATTCAGTGTCTCCGTGCGCATGTTGACGCGCCCCCGATCCCGGCGCGAGCTTGAAGGGGTCGTCTCGAGCACCTCGCCTCTCACAGTGAGCGTATCGCCCGCCCGCACGGGCTTGAGCCAGGAGAGCTCGGCGCCGAGTCCGAGCGTCCCTCCCGCGAATCGGGGTCCACCCTCGATGATGAGTCGCATCGTGATCGCCGCGGTGTGCCAGCCGCTCGCGACGAGACCGCCGAAGACGGTGGCACGGCCTGCCTCCTCGTCGAGATGAAAAGGCTGCGGATCGAATTGCGCTGCGAATGCCTTGATCTGCGTCTCGTCGATGGTGTAGCTGCTCGCCGTGGTGAAACGCTGCCCGACACGGAGGTCCTCGAAGTAGAGGCGCTGCTCGCTGGGTCCATCGCGGCTGGTCACGGCTGGGCTCCTGAGTCGGGGACGGGGAGGTTACGAGGATACTCTATCGCCGCCAGGTTCGAACGTCGGAGCCCCCGCTCTCAGCGTGAGCGTCCGTCCTGGCTCTACCAGGGTTCCGTCGCTCCGTCGTAGCGCAGGAACCGCCCCGTATCGTGAATCGTGACCTTGTCGATGGTCGCGATCATGTGGCGCACGGTGAACGCCGTCTCGAGCATGCCCGGATAGGCACCGCGCAGATATTCCTGGTGCTCGGTGAGCGTCGGACCCGGGTTCAGCATCACCACCGTGACCCCGTCGCGCCGCGTCGAGGCGGCCACGATCTGCATCTCGCGGTTGAGCGCCGCCTTGCTCATGCGATAGAAGATCGCACCGGGGCGTGGCTTGGCTTCCCCCGTCAACGTCCCGTTGCTCGAGCTCACGGCGACGATCTTCTTCAGGCGGCTCGCCTTCACGTTCGCGTAGAGGGCTTCGGAAACGATGAGCGGGCCCTTGATGTTCACTGCCATGATCGTATCGAGCAGCGGGAAATCGAGCTTGCCGAACGATTCGACGGACCAGTCACCCGGACATCGCTCATCGTCCGGGCGGCACTTGCTGCGATCGTTGTAGACACCGGCGTTGTTGATCAGCACGTCGATCGGCACGTGTGCCAGTTTCTCTGCGAGCCGCTGAGCCTCATCCACGTCCGTCACGTCCAGCCTCTCGATCCGCACGTTCCGGTACCGCGCCGCAAGGTCGGTGAGCGACTTCGGGGGCGCCGCGCGGCGGTCCGTGGCGATCACCGTCCAGCCTCGCGCTGCATACTGCTTGGCGAACTCGAGCCCTATCCCCGAGTTTGCACCCGTGATCAGGACCGTCTGCGCGGAGGCGATCGAGGGCAGCGCGGAGAGGAAGAGCGCGGGGAGGAGCGTCGCGAGGAGCGCTCCCGAGCCGGACGGTCGATGCGTTCTCTGCATGTTGGGCCTCTGATCTGCTGTTCCCTGGAGCGGATGGCGTGCTAGAGCCCCGGGCCGGGCGAGGCTACCATGGGAAGCCATCAGCCGAGGAGCGAGCCATGCCGTTGCTCACGTTCTATTTCGCGCCGGGATCGAGCTCGATGGCCCCGCACATTGCCCTTCACGAAATCGGCGAGCCGTTCGAGCCGCGACCGATGTCCTTCGCACGGCGCGAGACGCACGAGTCCTGGTTTCTCGAGCTCAATCCGGAGGGGAAGGTGCCGGTGCTGGTCATCGACGGCCGCCCGCTCACCGAGGTGGCGGGCATCCTCTGGTATCTCGCGAAGCACTATCCCCAGGCCCAGTTGCTCGCGGTCGACGAGGCCTGGGCGGTGTCCTGGATGTCCTTTCTCGCCTCGACCGTGCACTCGGCCTTTCATCGCGGTATCGACGCTGCGCGCTCTGCATGGGCGCTGGCCGAGCGCCGCCTTGCGGGCGCCGAGTGGGCCCTTGGGCGCTACTCCGTGGTGGACATTCACCTTTTCAGACTCTTCTGGCGCTTCCGCGGTCGCCTCGCGGGGGATGTCGAGGCGTTTCCGGGCCTTCGCGCGCACTACGACCGGATGATGGCGCGCGAGGCCGTCGTGCGTACGATCGCCGCGGAGACGCAGGTCGGCTACGAGCTTCCGCCGTAGACGCGCAGTAGAAGGATGCGAACCCTCTCTCCGCGCGCGCAGGGCCTGGTCGCGATCAACGTCACGGCGCTCGTCTTCGGCAGCGCAGCCCTCTTCGGCAAGCTCCCGGTCTCACCCTTCTGGATCGTCGCCATCCGGTCATTATTTGCAGCCGCCGCGCTCACCGTCTGGGTGCGGTTAGCGTCCGCGCGCCGACTCGGGCGCATTCCCCGGGAGCTCTGGCCTACCGCAGTCTCGAGCGGCGTGATTCTCGCCGCGCACTGGCTCACCTTCTTCGCGGTCGTGCAGCTCGCCGGCGTCGCGGTCGCGACGCTCACCTTCGCGAGCTTTCCTGTCTTCACGGTCGTGCTCGAGGCCTGGCGCCAGCGCCGCCGGCCGTACCTCGTGGAGGTCATCGCTGCGGCGACCATCGTCTTCGCGGTGTCGCTCCTCGTGAGTCCAGCGAGCGGGACCGCAAGCCCGGGGGCCGCGCTCATCGGCATCGGCTCGGCCTGCTGCTACGCGGCCTACTGGCAATTGAGCGGTACCCTCAGCACCCGGGTTCCCCCGGTCACGATCTGCCTCTATCAGAGCCTCCTCATCGCGTGTGTCGCGCTGCCCGCGCTGCCGTTCGTCTCCCGCGGTCCCACGGCAGGGATCCAATGGCTGTGCCTCGCATGGTTCGGCGTGGTGAACACGGCACTCGTGCCGCTACTGTACCTGTACGCCCTGCGGCGTCTCTCGCCAGCCACCTGCAGTGGCTTCGTCGCGCTCGAGCCCGTCTATGCGATCACGCTCGCGGCACTGCTCTTTCACGATCGGGTGTCCGCGTGGACGGTCTTGAGCGGGCTTCTGATCGTGAGCGCATCCTACGTGCTCCTGAGACTCGAGGTCGCCGCGCCGCAAGGCATCGAGGCCGGCTAGACGCCGTGCACGGCATTTACGGCGGGCTCGATCGGCCGCTAAAGCGGGCGCGACATCTCGAGGTATCGGCAGAACGCGTTCGCCATCCTCATCTCAGCGGGGGTGCGGCACTCGGCCTCGAAGATCGCGGGCGAGGATACGAGGATGCTCAGCGCGCGGGCGCGCGAGGTGGCAACGTTCAGCCGATTGAGGCTGTAGAGAAAGCTCATCCCGCGCGGGGCGTCCGCGGCGCTCGAGGTGGTCATCGAATAGATGACGATCGGAGCCTCCTGGCCCTGAAACTTGTCCACGGTACCGATGCGCGCCCCGCGAATGCGGTCCTGGAGCTCGAAGACCTGCGCATTGTAGGGCGCGATGATCAGGATGTCGGAAAGGCCGAGCGGCCGCTCCGTCCCGTGCCGGTCCACCCACGTCGCCTGCGATTCGAGAAGCTCGGCGACAAGCGCGCGCACGATCTCGGCCTCCTCGGGCGATGAGCTCTGGTTGCCCTCGTGCTCGACACACACGTGGCGGAGCCCGCTCCCGTGCACGCGCCCGCGCGAGCGGATCTCCTGATGCTCGAGACTTGCAATCGGCGCCAGTCTTCCTTCGTAGAATTGCTCGGAGGTGAACGCGCAGATCTCGGGGTGCAGACGCCACGTCTCGCTCAGGAAAAGCCCTTGATGGGGAAGGAGGGTCTGCTCGCCGCCGAGAATGTACTCGAGCGCCGAAACGCTCGTTCCCTCCGGGTGACTCCCCTGGATCGGCTGCTCGAGCTGACGCGGATCCCCGAGCAGCACGAGGCTCGGCGCAGCGTGCGCAATCGCGAGCACGTTCGCGAGGGACATCTGGGCCGCCTCGTCGACGAAGAGCACATCGACGCAATCGCAGGCATCGGGACGCGCCCAGAGCCAGGCCGTACCGCCTGCGATCTGCGCGCTCGATCGCAGCGCTCGAAACACCTCCTCGTTGGTCCGTGCGAAGACGAGGCTCGGCCGGCTCTCCTCCGGATCGTCCGGCTTTTGAATGCAGCGGACCGCCACGTCGAGCTCCGGCGCGGCCGCGACGACCTCATCGAGCACCCGGCGGATGACCTTGTGACTCGTCGCCGTGATGCCCACCTTCGCGCCCGACTGAACGAGCGCGCAGATCATGCGCGCGCCGATGTGGGTCTTGCCGGTGCCCGGCGGACCCTGGATGGGCAGCACGCCGCCGCGCAGCTTCCCCGCAATGCGCACTCCGGCCTCGAGCGTGGTCTCGCCGGGCAAGCGCAGAGGCTGCGGCCCGAGCCGAGGCCGCTCCCGCAGCAGCAGGTCCCGTGCGGCGCCGTACAATCCTTCTCCCCGAAGCCCGCAGCGAGCGACGAACTCGCCCGTGCGCATCAGCGACTCGGCCAATACATCGGTGCGGATGAGCGTGTGGGCAAAGACAGCCTCGGGATGAGCCGCGGCCGTGTCGATGCGCTTCTTGATATCGATGGCGCGCTCCTCGAGCGAGATGCGCTCGACCTTGCCGAACTCATCGCCCCCGAGACGGCGCAGCGACTCTCCCCCACGAAGCTCGGTCTCCTGTGCCGGGAAACGATAGCGATGAACGGGGGCCTTCGCGCTTCCCCCCACCGCGCCGACGACCTCGAGGCCGGAAACGGCGGCGCGCTCGTGGAGGAGATCCTCCGCCGGCAGCGCTGCGAGCCGGAAGTACTCCCACCAGACCGCCTTGTTCTCACGGCGGTGCCAGTCGAGGACGTGCGCGAGAATCCACCGTGCCTGTTGCTCGTCCGTGCGATCGCGCCGATCCGCAGGCGCACCGTCGACGAGCCGCTCGACGAGGCTCGCAACGCGCGCCTGCCAGGCTCCGAGCGCCTCGCTCACCTCGGTGGCGGGCGGGGCCGGTCGCTCGATCGTGTGGCCCGTGGCGATGAGCTCGGTGCGCTCACGCTCGAGCCAATCGCGCAGCGCGCGCGCCGAGACACAATCGTCGCGGTTGTAGCCCGCGACAGTGTCCCTGAGCTTTGGAGTGATCGCCTCGGCATCGCCCCGCTCGAGAAGCGTTTGTAGTGCGGTCAATGCGCTGCCGGCGACATCGAGCGGTGTCGCCCTGACAAATCCGGTGAGACCCTCGAGCGCTTTGATCGAGTAGCTCTCGACGCTCGCTCGGATCGCCTGCCGCACGACCTGGTACAGGTCGACGAACAACTGGCCGTGCAGCATCCGATCGAGCTCGTCCTCGCGCGTCGCGTAGCGACCCATCAGGCGCTTGAGAGCACTCGGCTCGTAGGGCGCGTAATGATAGATGTGAAGGTCGGGGTACTCCTTCCATCGCGCGACGGCGAAGTCGATGAAGCGCTCGAACGCCTGCTTCTCCGCCCGGCGCGAAAGCGCCCACTCGCCGTGGTAAGTCTGCGCGGCCTCCTGCTCCGTCACGAGATAGCCAAACAGATACTCGCTCCCGCCCTCCCCCGCGAACGGGTCCCCTTCCAGGTCGAGAAAGATGTCACCGGGCGAGGGCGCCGGGAGGCTCGCAAGGCCGAAGGTCGGGACGACGGGAAGCCTCTCGTGGAGGATTCGCCCGGCCGCTCGTCCTTCTACCTGAATGCGCGCCTGCTCGCGGATGCGCTCGTAGGACTGCACCGCGCCGCGGCTCGGCTTGAACGTCAACGGCAGCGGAATCCCGGCGAGAGCGGTCGTGGTCGCGATCGCGCGCCGTCTGAGCTCGGCGATCTGCAGCGTCGTGATTCCGGCGACGAGACACAGATGATCGTCGGTACGCCGTCGGGCATCGCAGGGTCGGCGCCAGAGGCAGCGCACGCAGTGCTCGTTGGGCTCGGGATAGGTCGCCTCGCCCGGGAGCTGCCCCGAGAGCGCCTCCACGAAGTGCTCCAATCCCCCCCTCGCCCGCCGGTAGAACGCGGCGAAGTGTGACGTCCGGTGCGTCTCCGGCGTGAAGCCTGCGCCGGGCGCCACGACGTGCATGTGGTCCGGCATCCGGCCCTGTAGCGTCGACAGCAGCTCCGAGTAGAGGCACAGCTGCAGGATTGTCGCCCCCTTGGTGCGCCGCGCGAGCTTGGTGTCGACGACCTCGTAGGACCAGGCGCCAAGCTCGCTCGGCGCATCGACGCGCAGGAGCACATCCGCGCGGCCTCCCCAGGGGTCCCCGAAGAAGGCAGCCTGCACGATGACGCTGGCGCCGGCGTGCATGGCATCCCGGGTTCTGTCCGCGCGTGCCCGATCGATGCCAGCGCCTGCGATCTCGACGATCTCCCTGCCGCTCGCCCTGAGATGCTCGACGTAGGCCCGCTCGTGCGCGAGACCACGCTCGAGAAGGGCCTCGAAAGAGGGGTCGAAGGATCTTGGCCTCTCGAGGGCCCCTCGTGCGACCGCAGCATCGAGCGCGGTCAAGTGATGGCAGTCGACGTGCCCGACGAGGTCGGAGGCGCTGAAGAGGAGTCCGTTACCGAGCCGTTGCACGAGGGTAAGATTAGACGAATGTCCGCCCCCGACTCCACGCCGCCCGGCTCGGCGCCGCCCGTGGCCGCGCGACCCTCGGTCTTCCTGAGTTATGCCTCGGAGGATCGAACCGCCGCGCAGACGCTCAGGGATGGCCTCCACACGCTCGGACTCGAAGTCCTTTACGACGAGAGCTCGCTCGTCGGCGGAGATGCGTGGGACCAGAAGATCCGCCGGCAGATTCGCGAATGCGACTTCTTCATGCCGCTGATCTCGGCGCACACCGAAGCACGCGCCGAGGGCTATTTTCGCAGGGAGTGGCGCTTCGCCGTCGAGCGAACCCTCGATATGGCCGACGATCACGTCTTTCTCCTGCCCGTCGTGATCGACGATACCCTCGAGGCGCGCGCGCGGGTGCCGGACAAGTTTCTCGCCGTCCAGTGGCTGCGCGTGCCGGGCGGAAAACCCAAC
>Ga0335074_10002382_pt1 | contig 25587 bp, 15 predicted proteins | sample Lox_Sample_23_FD_206715 | JGI IMG/M metagenome (GOLD analysis project Ga0335074, IMG submission 206715) | Soil microbial communities from Loxahatchee National Wildlife Refuge, Florida, United States - Lox_Sample_2.3 | ecosystem: Environmental > Terrestrial > Soil > Wetlands | place: USA... | reverse complement strand
AGCACTGCAGGCGTTCCACAACCGTGTTCGCTGCGGCCGCGACCGCATATGCCAATTCGGTCTTGCCGCAACCGGGCGGGCCTTCCACGAGCAGAGGCTTCCGCATTCGCGCCGCGAGGTACACGATTTCGAGTGTTATCGGATCGACCACGTACTGCGCGTCGCGCAGTCCCTTTGCGAGTTCCTCAACCGAAGCGAACAAAGATCTGTCTCCGAATTGCGCGCGGAACATACGCCCAACTGATCGAACTTGCACGCAAGCGACTTGCGAACCGGTTTCCAAAAAAGTTGGACTGAACAGTGTCGGCTCCAAACTCACAAAAGGAAACTTGTTGTGGCGACACGTGATAATTCCGCGAGGGACTCATTCCCGGTTGTCTTTGACTGGTTGATCGCGTGTTACGACGTGTTTTAGGCCGATCCTGGCTTGCATGGCTACCTGTTGCGTGTTCTCCAGAGGCCGTTTGGGTAAATTCGGTGACGCCTGACAATTTGGCTGATCCCGCGAGTCATGGCGACCTCGTACTGCGGCTAAGCGAGGCGAGAACTAATTCGCCGATTCGCGGCTTCATGGCTGCCGTGGGCGGACCTGAGACCTATCCGATCGGGCCGACATGAAATTCGTGCCGATTCCCGAATTCATTGCTACCTTTCTAACAGGAGTACAGGTTGAAGTGCTGCCCGATTCTCGCTAGTCTCGGCTCGGTAGCTTCTCCAGAAGATTGTTTCGGGAAGCTGTGAAATCACCCTTGAATGCTCGAAGGAAAACGACGCGATTCTCTGGCGCCGAAACCAGAGTCCGATCCATCGCCTGCCGAAAAGCGAGCAAGCAGTTGCTCCGCCTCCCGTGGAGCAAATTTCGCAACGCTTACGAAACCTACCCGCTGTGGCACGCTTTGGCACTATGGAGTGAGGCGATCATTCGAATCGCGGGCTGTGCACCGCGGCCGGTGCTGACAATCGTGGCGGAGCGCTGCCCAGGCTTTGCGGAAGCCAACGACAACTGGGAAAAGTCTCCCGCCTTGCATTTGTTGGAATGGGTACATGGCAATCGGTTTGGTGACGCCAAACAAGAAGGTTGGCTCGATGCGCTGATCTTTTATGGAGCCAGACATCCCACCTCATGCGCAGCCTGGGCCTATTTCGAGAAGTGCGAGGAGCAATGGAGCCGACGGCGTCCCAGACCCTTGCCCAGCTTCGATCGATGGTGGCGGTTCGCTCAACGCGCGCCTCTGCATGACGGCCCAAGCTGCAGCGTGCTTTCTGAGGCGGTCGAGAGCTTTGTTGACTGGAAGGCTTTCACTTTCTGGCTGCGCCCGATATTTTTCGGTTGTATCGGGCTGCCGCCAGATGCACTTGCAGAGTTGGAATCGCGGTGTCCTGAACTTGCGGCATTCAGTAAAGAAGCGAACATGATTTGCCGCGCCACAACGAGATCGGGCCTATGGCGCCGGATCATCGGCATTTGTGGGGATCGCGCCCTCTCCCGAGCGAAGCGAGAGGGGTGGGCTGGAATTCTGGTTGAGCAGGTTCAATTACACCCACTGTACGTAAGAACCCATGCCTACGCCGAACAGTGGAAACAGGACTGGAGTTGTCATCCACCATCACGGTATCCGTCCCTTGCGGAATGGAAACTGGCGGCCGCGGAGTACATCAGTTTAGATCGCGCTTCACGGCTCGCGGGCCCGCGGACTCAGAAGATTGCGTCCCACACCTCTTGATATGGCGGAAGAAGACATTTCCTCGTATCGTGTGACCGCATTTTGTGCATTGCCTGACGATGTGCGCGTGCTTGCGAAGAGGTTCTAGCCGGCGCGAAGCAGATTCACCCGAGCGAGGGACGAAATCCATCGAACTTTCAAGCCATGCTCTTGTCTCGCGGTTCAAGAACTCAGGATTGATGATTGAGCCGTAACGACGACAAAACTGCCTGAACGATTTCTCTGTGATCGTCGGGTCGTACAGCTTCAGCACGCGTTGCGCAATCAGCGCTTTCACCGTCTCGATCGGGATGCCCAAAGATTGAGCTGTTTCCGCCCATACACGTTCGGCTCGGGAACGCTTGGACACGGCCGACGTCGTATCGATTGGTTGCGTGGGAGCGCTAGACGTGAGGCTAATGGGCTTAGGCTCACGGGCGTCAACGTCGCTAGACTGCAGATTGAATCGTCCGCTCGCACATAAATCGTCGAGCGAATCCCGCGTAATGCGTGGGTCGCGGACTTCGAGCAGCCCTTCCACAATGAACCGCTGAATTGTTTTCTTCCCCAAATGCAGATCCGCGGCGAGTTCTTTGCGCGAGAAGCCTTCCAGGTGGACGCGGCTGCTCTTACCGAGAATCATGAGGTGGTAACGCACCGCCGCTTCGGACCGATGCAACAGCCTCGCAATCATTCGTGGCGTTTTGTATCCCGCCAGGTTTAAAAGCAAGTCATGATCGTGTTCCGACCACGGTAAACGCGAACGCTCCTGCGAGCGTTTCGAGGTCTTCCCACCGAGACGAAGCTTGGCAGCACGCTTCCAGATGACGTGTGGCTGCCAGTTGGGATGGCGCTTTATTAGCTCACGAACGGCCTGGCGCTTTCCCGACCAGCCCTTTTGATACCCATCGGACAAAACCTGGTCGTCTTCCGGAGTCCACGTGCTCCTGCCGTGGCGCGTGTCATTCGAGGGAAACTTTAGCTGGCGGATGCGCCGCCACAGCTCGGCTCTTTCGATGCCGGGCTCTAATCTCAGAACCCGTTCGATCGCGGCGTGCGTGCCTGTCCTGCCGCGTCGCGCCCCTTCGGACAGGATTCTATCGACTTGCTCCGGAGTAAAGAACCGGAAGGCATCTCCGTCGGTTGTGTTGCTCCAACGGCCGGGCATAGAACTGGCGCACGCAATGGATGCAGGGTGTATTAGCGGAAACGCCCTCCTGAGACTTACAGTGGGTTGATGCTCCACGCTTCCTGGCGCGGCGGTCAGAAATTTGCACGGCCGTCCCGGAGCAGGAGATGGCAACCACTGTCAAAGAACACCCATCGCGCCCCCCTCAAAAAATGAGCTTGATCGACCGGACGGCGCGCAGTGACTCCAATCTTCGGCTGGGAACCGTTGGGGCCAGAGCAGACAGTCCGGGACAATGACTGTCACTCATATAGAGGGGATTTTCCGAGAAATTGTCTCCGTTCCTATATCGCGACTTTTTGCTATTTACGTGCGGCCGCTCCACCGGATTTGCCACTTTGCTTGGGAACGTCACGTTTCGTCTTTTGTTTGCGGAGAATTCTGCTGTAAGCGAGATGGCACGGAGAACAAGACAAGAGGTGTTCTACGATCCAAGCCTCGACTTTCGCGGGTTCCGCAGCGAGCAGGTTTAGCTCCCGTTTTGAGGGGCAGCCAGCTCGCTTAGGATTCGGAAAATCACGCGACAGATGTCGTTTTAGAATGCGAAGAAATTTCTTCTCGAACGGATCGGTCACTCTCTTGCATCCTTCAACAGGAAAGGGCAGACCTTCTTCCCTTACCCTTCGATGCCACGCTCTTTGAGCGCCTTTCGAATCCGCTGTAGCGCCTTACTGTATCGGATTCGCGCCGCGTGGGCTGAAATGCCATATCGAGCTCCAATCTCATCCCACGAGAAGCCCTCTAGGCGTCGCAAGGCGATTTCTTGCGTCATTTTGTCACATGCTGCCATCACTTCGTCTAGGAGCAGATTCATTTCGAGACTTGTAACTGATTGCGTTGTTCGTTTCGATCCATCAAGCCATTCACTTCTGTTCATCGCGGCGATTTGTTTGCGCCGCTCCTCTGAGATGCGGCGCATAAAGGCGCGGAATAAATAGGCTCGTAGGTCCCTAACTGGAGGTTTGCCGGACGCCTTCTTAGTTTCCACCGCTTCAGACACAGCCGCAGCTGCTTCTTCGAAAAGATCCTGAATGATTGCGGGATCGCCGAGGATTTTCTCGGCGTACGCGAGAGCCTGTAGGGAAATCTCCTGGGCAACGGCGAGCACGCCCGAATCGATTGACCTTCCAAGACGGTCGACCGAGTTGAGCAAGAACGCAGGACGGCTCGTTTCTCGCTTTGAGGGCATTGGGTACCCGGTTGAGCATTTAGATGCCAGTAAACGGCGTCGGGTTTCGTGTAAGTGATTGATTTCATAGTACTTTAGTACTAGTTTAGTTCCCCAGCTTTGTTGGCTTCCCACAAGCGGTTCCACGTTAGCGAGGCGGATAATTCCCCATTTTGGGGAATCCGTCAAGAATTGAATATACATTCGGGGTGAATGCCCGCGACAAGGCCTATCAGAACGCCTACAAGAACTTTCTCGCTCGATTGATTGAAGCTCGCAAGCAGGCCGGGCTCACCCAGGTCGATGTGGCCAAACGGCTGGGAAGAGCTCACTCGTTCATTTCAAAATGTGAACTCGGCGAGAGGCGCGTCGATTTCGTGGAGCTTCAGCAATTGGCGAAAATCTACAACAAAGATCTATCCTTTTTCTGCGACTGAATACGTCGCGCGAGCAGAGAAACTCTGTGGCCCACTTCATTTGCATATCCGACGAATTTCCTGATCGATCGGAGTGGGAAGATTGCCGATGTAAATAGAAGATTTGAATCCGGCAGAGGAGCTGGAGAATGCGATCGTGGCGTCGATGGAGCAAGAAAAAGCAGTCATTAGCGGTCAGTGATCAGTGGCTAGTGTAAATTCGTCGCTTATTTCGGCGAGACTCGTCGCGCCTGCTGCCGAAATTTCCGCTTCTCTCACTTGGGGCCGGAGGACGCGAAGTCATTAGCGACTAGAATTAGATCTTCAGAGATGAGTCCCGCCGGAGTCACCGCTTGGGACAGCAATGCGTTGCTCCCCAAGCCTACCTCCTGCCTGTTACTGTATTTTCGCGTTTCTGACTGCGCAAAACGGCGGTTCCGGCGTATGCTTTGTCGTAATACTGAAGCGGTAATAAGGGGACTTTGCATCACTGAATAGGTTGGCCCGTGAAACGCATTTTCGAACGAATCCGCCTCTCCGCAACGGACCTCAGCAACCACTTGAGCTGCGAACATGTCACTCGCCTAGATCTCGAGGTGCTGCGGGGCGCAAGAAAAGTTCCCGATTGGGCTGTGCCGGACTTGGCGGTGATCCGTGAGCGCGGAGCCCGCCACGAAAAAGCGTACCTGGAGTATCTAAAGGGCGCGAAAGGACTGACGGTCGTAGACCTTTCAGATCAGAAGGCAGAGGAAGGGGTCCTTGAAGAAACGGGAAAGCTCATGCAGGAGGGAGTCGAAGTGATCGCACAGGGAGCGCTCGGCAACGATGGATGGTTCGGACGGCCCGATGTGCTCCGCCGTGTACCACGACCTAGCGGAAAATGGAACTGGTCGTACGAAGTGGCAGACACCAAGCTCACACCTGAAACGAAGGGTGCAACGATACTGCAATTGTCGCTGTACTCGGAACTACTCGAAAAGGCTCAGGGATCTGTGCCCGAATGGATGTGGGTGGTTCCTCCGGCAAGCGATTTCGGGACAGAGGGACATCGCGTCAGCGATTACGCGGCCTATTTTCGCTACGTCAAAGGGCGGTTGGAACGGACAGTGCAGAACGGAGAAGGCACTTCGACCTATCCCGACCCGGTGCCGCATTGCGATGTGTGTCGGTGGTTCCGTGAATGTGACGCGCGCCGGCGCGGAGACGATCATCTGTCGCTTGTTGCGGGGATTCGCAGACAGCAGCGGAACCAGCTCGTCGCGTGGAATACGGAGACGGTCGCCAAACTGTCTGTATTTCCGATTCCGGTCCAGCAAAAGCCCGATCGCGGGTCAAGGGAAGCGATCGAACGAGTCCGGGAACAGGCGCGGGTTCAAGTACAAGGACGCACTGAAGAGAAACTGATCCATGAAGTTCTGCTGCCAGTCATTGAGGGTATGGGGTTGTGCCGCTTACCGGAGCCTTCGGCCCTTGATCTGTTTCTCGACTTCGAGGGCGATCCGTTTGTTGGCGATTCGGGTCTTGAATATCTATTCGGTCTGTTGTCCAAGGATGCCGACGGCGGGTTCATCTACGAAAAGCGGTGGGCGTTGAACCGGGAGGAGGAGAAAAGCGGCTTCGAGTGGCTCGTGGACGAAATTACGGCGCGACGAAAGGCGAATCCGCGCATCCACGTCTACCACTTCGGGGCGTATGAACCGGGGGCGCTCAAGCGCCTGATGGGGAGGCATGCGACGCGAGAAAACGAAGTGGATTGGCTGCTTCGCGCTGGGTCGCTCATTGACCTCCATCAAGTATTCAAGCAGGGCCTCCGCGCGAGCGTGGAGGAATATTCGCTTAAAAGGATCGAGGCTTTCTACGCCTTCAGGCGAACGATCCCTCTGGACGAATCTCGCGCCGCGATGCGCTATGTCGAGCATAGGTTGGAGCTGGGCTGGGGAGGAGAAGGATTCCCGGATGCGGTACGTGAATCGCTCGAAGCTTACAACCGGGACGATTGTGTTTCTCTAGTAGGTCTCGGCGATTGGCTGGAAAGCGAACGACAGAAGCTTGTCCAGAGCGGAACCGACGTGCCACGTCCTCCAGAAAAGAGCGGAGATCCGTCCGAAAGCCTCAAACAGAAACTGGACCGTGCCGCAGCATTGACAGCACAGCTTTGTCAGGAAATTCCGGTCGATCCCGGAGCGCGGTCGCCACAACAATCCGCCGAATGGCTTCTAGCACAACTCTTGAGTTGGCACCGCCGCGAAGACAAAAGGGCCTGGCAGGTGGGGTACGAACTGGCGGACATGGAGGAAGAGGATCTGGTGGATGAACGGGTGGGTTTGACGAAGCTTCGCTTGACGGGACGAGTCGAAGCGGGAAAACAGGTTCCGACCGACCGCTACAGCTTTGAGCCGCAGGGGACGAACATCCGGGTTGGCAAGGACGTGTACTTTGCCGATATCGAGCAAAAAATCGGAGAGGTTGCGCTGATCGATCCGGTCAATGGAATTCTGGACATCAAGAAAACGAAAAAGACCGCGAGCGTCCATCCTCCGGCAGTGTTCGCTTGGGACCGTCCGTTCAACACAGAGACCCAGGCGGGTGCCCTCTACCGGATTGGCGAATGGGTGGCCGCGAACGGCGTCGACGCACCAGGCCGTTATCGAGCAGGACGCGATTTGCTGTTGCGAAAACCTCCCGCCCTTCTCGGCGGACAGAAACTCGAGCCGCTTGCTTCCGAGAAACCCGAAAGTACTGCTTGCCGGATTGGGCTGGCCCTTGCAGATTCGGTCTTTGCCATTCAGGGGCCTCCGGGTTCGGGAAAAACGTATACGGGGGCGCGGATGATTTGCGAACTCGTGAAGCAGGGCAAGAGGGTTGGTGTCGCGGCACTGAGCCATAAGGTGATTCGCAATCTGCTCGAAGCAGTCGTGGAAGCGGCCGGGGAAAAGAACATGCAAGGAGTGAGATGCCTGCACCGGGAACCCGACGGCGAGGAGAGTCAAGGAATCCAAGTCGCAAAGAAACACAACGATGAAGCCCTCGCGGCCTTGCTCTCTCGCGAAGCAAATGTCGTCGGAGGTGTCTCGTGGCTATGGGCTGCGCCAACGGCTTCTGAATGCGTGGATGTGCTCTTCATCGATGAAGCGGGTCAGATGTCACTCGCGGACGTCCTTGCCGTTTCGCAGGCGGCACAGAAACTAGTTCTGCTGGGCGATCCCCAGCAACTCGAGCGGCCCTTGAAAGGGAGTCACCCAGACGGTGCTGAGAAGTCGGCTTTGGAACACCTGCTGAATGGCCAGAAGACAATTCCGGAGCACATGGGATTCTTACTTCCGGAAACCTGGCGGCTGCATCCAGAGGTATGCCGATTTACTTCCTCGGTTTTTTACGAGAATAAGCTCAGTCCACATCCGATTACGAAGAGCCGCGCCCTCGACGGGCATCCGTGGCTGAAAGGGGCCGGTCTATGGTTTGTGCCCGTAGAACACGAAGGAAACCGGAACTCGAGCCCGGAGGAGATCGACACTGTCGCATGGATCGCGCAAAGCCTGCTGAAGCCTGAAGTAAGTTGGTTCTATAGTGCGGGTAATCGCCGCGGGCTCAAGGAAGAGGACATCCTGATCGTGGCTCCCTATAACGCCCAAGTTGCCGATTTGGCGCTGCGGCTTCCAAAGTTTCGCATCGGGACGGTCGACAAGTTCCAAGGCCAGGAGGCCCCGATTGTCATCTATTCGCTCACGACTTCAGCGCCCGAGGACGCGCCGCGCGGGATGGAGTTTCTTTACAGCTTGAACCGGTTGAACGTTGCGACTTCGCGCGCAATGTCAGCGGTCGTTGTGGTAGGAAGCAGCCGGTTGTTCGAGCCGGAATGTCAAACGCCCCGGCAAATGCAGTTGGCTAACGCACTCTGTCGATACCGGGAACTCGCGACCTTTGCCGAAACGCCCAAAGCGTGAAGAAAGCTTCCGTTAATTGATGAGCGGCGGGATCGAGGCTTGACTCTCCCCCTGTGATGCTGACTGATTCGCGGATTTGCCATCCCACTCGTCGCGGATCTGCGCGGCGCGGCGGGTGATCCGGTCAGTCAGTTCGGTCGCAGGGATCGTCGGGGCAGCGGCCAAGCCTTGGGCGGCGCAGGGGTCGATTTCGAGGTCGCGGAGTTTGTCGAAGACTGGTTTCATCGCTCGTTCGGCATCGCGAAAGAAGACGCTCCCGCGGATGCGCACGAAGATCCAACCGAGCCGTTCCAGGATCGCTTGCCGTTCCATGTCTTCGCCCAACCTGTCGAGCGGATGGTAACGGTCTCCGTCGCATTCCACCGCCAAGCGCCGTCCGTTCCCTTCGACGACCAGGTCGATCCGCCGCGCGCCGACCTTCCACTGCGGCGTGACTTGAAAGCCGTCTCTGACGAGCCGCTTCAGTACATCCCGTTCAAAAGGTGATTCGGTCTTGCGTTCCTTCTGTTCATAGGCCCGCAAGAGAACCGCGGGGTCTTCGGCGTGTTCGATCAGGCGACGGCGCAAATCTCCGCCGCGAAGGTCTGTATGGATGTTTAAGGAGTGGACCACCCACATCTGATCGCGAGCGCGGCTCGCCGCGACGTTGTAGCGCTGCTTGAACATCTGCTGGTCCCGGAAGGAGAGAGGCGTTCCCGTCGGCGTATCGACGACCGAGAGAAACATCACGTCGCGTTCATCGCCCTGAAACTGCGCCGGCGTTCCGCAAAGAAAACGGTGTTGCTCGTATAAGCTGGGCGGGATGTAGGTTCGTAGCAAGCGGTCGATTTCGAGTGCTTGCTCTTCGCCGACCAGCGAGACGGCGCCGAAACTCGTTGGTTTCCCAAACTCGTTCTTTTGATATTCGGGTTGCTCGATCGCTGCGAAGGCGAGAGAAGCGATTACTTCCGCCTCCCTCCGATTAACCTTGCCGTCCCGAGTGGATCCCTCGATTCGGTAAGCGATGGTATGTGGCTTGAGAACGATACGACTTGCATCTCGCAACGGTTTGATGTCGCCGTCGTAGGAGAGGTCGTTGCTGAACTGGATGATTTCCGTAACGCAACGGAAGTGTTCAACGAGGCGAATCGTATCGCCGAACGATTGCCGAGCAAGATCGTAGACCGACGTCTGCCCGTCATACAGATCGGCGTTCGGAATCCCTCGTAGGAATTGATCAATGAGATTTTGTACGACGGCGATCTCTTGTCCCACGGCCGATGGACTGACCTGCTCGTGATCGCCGACGACCACGACGGTTTTGCCGAGATAGAAAGCCACCAAAGCCATGACGTCGCTTTGACTCGCCTCGTCGATGATAACCACATCAAAGCGTGTTCTACGCGGATCGAAATTCTCTACCACACGCGAAAGCGGCATGACCCACACTGGCACAGCTCCCCGACACTCGGTCATCTTCTGTGCGGCTTCGGCTCGCAGGCGTGGAACGCGAATCCCGGTCCCTTTTCCGATCTTGCGAATTGTATCGAGCCATCCGATCAGCGCCTGCCGTTGCGCAAGCGAAGTCCGATTGGCCTGGAAGCCCCATGCTCTGCGGTCGATGAGTTCTACGGTCATTTTCCGCAGAGCGTCGGTCGACCGGTCGATCGACGCTTGGATTTCCTCTAGCGAAACGCTGGCCCGTCTTTCCAGTTCGTCGTGTAGCTGTCGCCAGGTCCACGCATCGACGGGATTGCCGGGTACGGACGAGTTGCCATGGATTCCGTTGCGCGAACGGATGGCCGAGGACCAGGCGGGTGCACTTTTTTCCAGCCGGGCGAGAAGTTCCTCGCGGCGTGCGAGTATATTCCTCAGGGACTCAAGCTCAAGTAGGCGTGCGTACCCAGCGCGATAGGAGTCGGAACTACACTGCCAAACCGCATCATAGAGCTGGGCGACTACGGGAGAGCCGACTGCCACTTCTTTCGCGAGTGCCAGGGTTTCCCGCAGTTGGCCCAGGGCTTTTTCGTTTCGTTCCCAGAGCAGTCCATACACCCGTGCGGAAAGAATGGGAAGAAGATGTTTGGTTACCGCCTGGTGTATCCGGCGCAGTTCTCCGTCCGCTCCCGGAAGCGGGGGCTGTTCCCCCAAGAATTGCTGCCAAAGGAATCCAGCCTCTTTCAGTTCCTTTTCGATCGGCGCCCACGTGCGAGAGCTCCAGGTGAGACAGTCGCGAATAGGCGCGCAGTACTGCACTGCGCTTGTTTCGATATCTTCTCCGAGACATTTCGCAGGCGGGGCGCCGAGCGGGGCCATCTGTCGGTCCCAGCGGGACGAGAGATCGCGGCGAAGAGATTTTGTCCGGCAGAACTTGCCGATGGCTAGGAAATGTTCTGGAAGAGTTGGCCGCGAGCCTTCGACGGTGGCGCCATCTACCAACTGCTTCCAGCGTCGGTGGGTCAAGAAGGCCATGAATCCGAGCGTGCCGTTTTGCTGGAGGTGCGCGTGGATTTCGAGGGCGGTCTTTTCCTGATCTTCGAAGGAATTCGTAGTAGCAATTGCCGGTGCGTGCCGAAGCAGGATCTCCTGCGATTTGGCAATCTCCTGATGCGCTTGTTCGATCTGAGCGACGAGGTTGTCCCACGGATCGCGATGCGGTCCCCCGTTCCTGCCCGCATACACCGCTGCCATCTTCCATCCCTCGCCGCCTTTGAGCGGGTCGAGAGCCACTTGGACTTTCTTCAGGATGCAGGAAAGCGACTCGGGGGTCGGTGTCGATGCCGCGGTTTGCCAGAGATCGGAACGGAAGCCCCGGTCGGTCTTTTCGAGATCGGCCCGGGTCTTCACAAGATTTCCGAACTCGGCGGCGGTCGGCAGTTGCAACGCTTCGGGCAGGCGGTGCGCGAGTTCGCGTTCGGCCTCTACCGGAATCGATCGATTGGTCGAGTAGAGTTCGAGCACTTCTCCCTCGGAAAGGGGGAGTGGGGTACCGAGGACCACAGGCGAGGGTACCCAGGCACTGCGATCCTCATCCTTGGCGACGGAACGGGCCGCATCGGATGGCGCCCAAGACCTGCCGCCAACCACGACCTCTCGGTATTCGTCGGCACGTGCGCGTGAAAGCTCATCGCGCGAATTGGCCAGTAGTTCCTGCAGAGCGGCTCGCCGCCGGGAAAGATTCTGTGCTTCGGTTTCAAGGCCTCCTGCGTCCAGCTGCGAGAGTCGTGCGGCGATCGTTCCTATGGCGCTTTCGAGTTGGTTGCGGCTGTCGAGGTCACTTTCGAGTACGCTGACGCAAAGTGGCCGCAGTTGAGATGCGACTTGTGAGCGAACCATGCGCAGTGCCTTGGTAGTATGACTGGTTACTAAGACACTCTTGCCTTGTGCCAGGAGATGTCCGATCAAGTTGCCGATGGTGTGAGTCTTGCCGGTGCCCGGAGGTCCTTGGACCAAAACGCCGGCGCTCGATTGGGTCGCTCGCGCAATGCGAATCTGCTCCGGATTCGCGGGCTTGCTGAGCAGCACGTCGTCTGGCTCGGATCGTAACCTTCCTTGAGATTCAGAATGCTCGATCGGAATGGACGATTCGACCCCCACGATATTCAGAAGCGACCAAGGGAGCTCTTCTCGACTTCGCAAATCCTCAAGGATCGCCTCGATGGCTGCCGCAAACCCAAGGGTTCGGGCACGCAAGAACACGACCGGTGACCGCCCGATTCGGGGATCGTCCTTCTCTCCTTCCGGTGCACCGTTCTCGAGAAACTCCCCTCTCGGGGACAACTGCACAGCAAGGCGTCTCAAAAATCCAGCGGTGTCGTTATCACCCAAGGGGTGATAGTTGCCTTGCTCGAGCTCTTCTCGGCAGCTACCAATCGAGCGGCCGTCGACATCGGGCATGGATTGGAAAAGCGCCGAGTAAAGTTCGACCGGATGTTCGGTTTCTCTGAAGCGGAATTCAGGAATCGCCGGATCGAACGTCATCTGGAGCCGTTGCAAGAGAACTGGGTGCGAAATGCCGCCCTCCGCTCTTCGCCAGGAAAGAATCCCGTCGCCCAAAACCAGTTCGACTTGTTCAGCTTCGCGTTCGGTCCGACCGTAGAGTTCGTATAGCGTTTCAAAGACGCGTAATGCGGCTCGCGCGGGCTTTTCGTTTTTCGCCCACTCCTCGCGTTTGGGTTTCCAGTTGTCAAGGGCAGCGACGCGATCCGGATCCTCCGCAAAGAGAACGAGAAGAGTTTCACCCTTGCTGTTTTGTTCATTCCTGGTTTTTCGAGCTGTTACTTCTTTCGAGGGATCGTCCCATCCGCTCTCAAGCCAGGGTTTTAGTGAGAACGGAGGTTCAGGAGGACGCGTTAGCTTGGCTCGGGAGACCCTGAGGATGAAATTCTCGGCTTCGGCTTGGGTTGCGGAGGTTGTCGTCCCGTTCTTGCTTTCAACAGGCGTGAGCGGGTTCCGGCGCTCAATCGAAGGGTGAACGGGAAGGTCCTCGAGCCACAGAGTCCACAACTGTTCGCGAATCTGGCGCTTGGCGGGATTGCGATGCTGGTTGAGCGCTTCGAGATACTGGAAGACGTGCGAGAGACGCTCACGCCCGACGCGTAAGAAATCCAGGTCCATGAATGCACCCGTACCCGCCTTCGGCAAGAATGGCAGGTATTATACAGAATCGTAGGTAACGCCCAATCATATAGGGAATCCGCGGTGATTCGTGAGGAGAAAGATGCCTCGGTTTCGCGCATGAAAGATGTCGGTGATGAGCGGCGTGTCACTCAACTGGAGACGATTCCCGCATCGAGATGACGGGGACGCGAACTGGAATTCATCGTGTGAGGTTGTTCGTATCTTCGTCGAATAGTGGAGACCGAAGGCGCAATGGAGTTCAGCCGGGAACGCGACGTGTTTGAAGTGGCAAGCAGGAGCGCAAAAAGCCGTGAGAGATCGAACAGTCGAGAGGCGACCGAAGCCGGAAGCCGGGTGCAACGGGGCGAGAGTGTCCCGAGCCGAAGGGACAACGAGTTGTTCACTTTCGATAAGATCTACCTTTGGTCCTGATCTTTTTGTCGATCTCCCTTAACATACTTTTCGCGCGTGCGACTTCCGGCCCAGAGTAGTTGGACGATTCAAGTATTCTCAGCCCTTCGGTGGCGTAGTCCTTTGCTTCATATGGATCGGCGAATCGAAGCAATACTTGGGCTGCGTTCAGACAGGCGCCGGCCTGTCCGAAGGATTGGCCAGACTGAGCGAAGTAGTGCATCGCTTTCTTGAAATGGTCTACCGCCTTTGATTGCTCCGTCTGCGAGTATTGATAGGCTGCGCCTAGCTGATTGTGGGTGAGAGCCAAGTTGGCCACGGCATCAGCGGGTTCAAGCTCGAGTGCCTTCTCGTAGAATCTGATAGCATCCTCAAGATGATTCAGCGCGACGGCCTCCGGCGCACCCTTGTCTTGTGAATCCCTTAGCAACTCCAAGGAAACGGCGCCGAGTTGCGCGAGGCATTGCCCGCGCGCAAGGAGGTCATGATCGGGATAACAATCAAGAGCTGCGGTGTAGTAATCAGCGGCTTTCGCAAGATCCCGAAGGGCCGGAACATTCTTGTAGGCATGTCCCAAATTAAATAGGCGCACGCTTTCGCCGACCTTGTCACCTATTAGCCGATAGAGGCGAATGGCTTCTTCACTCATCGAGATGCAAGTCGGATTATTCGTCTCTCGGAGTACATCAGCAAGCCGACTCGTTGAAATGGCGAGAAACCGTAACTGTTGGGTTTCAGCTAGCGTCAATTGACTCGGGTTGGTTTGATCAATCTTCGCCGAATTAGAGGTTTCCCGAGCGAGGATCGAGCGCGCCAGGGCTTCGGCTTCGGCCAAATCGCTCCTCTCAAAAACCATCCTCCATTGATGATCCATGATGAATGGCCACCACTTTTCTCGTCCAGGAAGAGGCCTCCAGTGATCATCTACGAAATCGTGCAGAACCGATGCGAAAAGATCTGCCCATCGAATCAGCGATCCTTTATGGGAATAAAGAGCGAAGAGGCCCTGAAGTACCCCGATTTCTGCTTGGAACCAACCTTTTTCATGACTGAGGGATAGAGCACGATGGAGATTCTCTTCTTCGTTTGTAAGCGGTTCGATGGTTCTTTCCCGAAAGCCGTGTGTGTAAGCCATTGAGAAGTATGTCGAAAATACAGCAATACTTTCTGCGAAAGCACGGTGGACTCGGTCGGCATCGGCATCGCTAGGATAGAAGCGCTCAAAGAACGTCTTGAGGTGAATTTGAATGGCTGGATGCATCCAAAAGTGGTTGTCCGCGGCTTGCCTGAGCAGGCCCAACCGGCTGGACTTGACGAGCAACGATTCGATTTCGAACGGGGTGATTTCGGCAAACTCGCGAAGGGTCCAGCTGAAGTCCCAATCGGCAAATCCCATTTTCGCGGGATCCGCCGGAGGAACGCACATGAGCATGATCACCCAGGTGTTCAAATAGTTGCGGAAATCCGTCAGGAGAGCGAAGCGATGGAGCTCGGCTTCGCTGAAGGCCCGCTCGAATCCGTATTGTAGGGATGCAAGCAACGCTTTGCTCCGTCCTTGGGACGAGTGGGTTTCGAAATTCAATTCACCCACTTGAAGGCTTTGCACAAACTGCCGCGCTGAGTCCGCGCTGGGAAGTTGCGCTAAATCAAGAAACGCTGCTAGCGCAATGGATAGAGTCAGCGGATTCCCTTGGGCATATTCCAGAATTGGTTTGATCGACGGCAGGGAAATATCTTTGAGGGCCAGCTTTTGGATTAATTGGCTCGCAAATTCGACCGATTCCGAAAAGCGCAAAGGAGGCATGCGGACGGCGACGCATGTTGCACCGAGCCATTCTTCTTGCCTATCACGAGCGGTTAGGAGAAATCGAGCTCCGGTAAAAGTCGCGCGTTTCAGGAAGTCCAGGAGTTTGTCCCGTTCCTTCTTCGGAAGCAGTGGGATCGTGTCAACATTGTCCCAGATCCAGAGGGGGCGCATCTCTTCTAGTGTTTCCAGTGCGATTTGTCGACGGGCAACGTAGCCCGCACGTGACCACTTTTGCCGCTTTGAACCGGGGGCAATGAAGGACTCAAGTGGGGCTATCAATGCATCAATGGTTTTGGGCTCCTCGAAGGAAGTGAAGAGAACGGTCTGAACGGAGTTATTCGTTGCCGTATACCAGCGACCGAATTCAACAGCGGCTGCTGTCTTGCCGGCTCCAGCGAGACCGTACAATAGCGCAGTCTTGCTTTTGTCGAACGTTCGATCGATCAGCAATAGTCCGTCATCCGAGCCCACAAACCCGAGGTCTGGCGGTGGCGGTAGCGCGGCGCCCGCGACAACAATTTTGCTCTTGGAGGATGGTGGACGATTGGGCGATGGCGGCTCGTAGCGGAACGATGCCTTCCGGGGGGATTGAAACACCCGTGGAACGAGCCAGTCATCCAAAATATTGGACTCGGATGAGAATGAGGTGCGTTTGTCGGCCGCAAGGTGTTTCCGTGCGGCCGAAGCGGCGACGGTTAGAGATTGGCCTGTGGCCAGAACTCGATAGAATTCCTTCATGAAGCGCATCGCGGAGAAAACATAAAGGTCGTAGGCCATGGCGACCACCTGGCATGCTCCAGCACGTATCACTTCGGTTGCGAATGAAGCGACGGGGGGCGAATAGGACGACCCTTTCGCTGCGGTCTCTGAGTAACTTGATCGGCACGCGTTGAGGACGACAGACGCCGTCCCCGTTTCGGCGATCAGAGCCCCAAAGTCTCTTCCGGAAACCGCGAGGGCGTCTTCTGCATCTCCATTCTCAAATAGGACATAGCCTCCTCGTGACAGGGAAGGGTTCGCATCGTCGTCCCCTCCGACATGCAGGCCGTGGCCGTCGAAGTGAACGATATCGAATGGCGTGCCCGCGCGGGCGGCGTCGCGCAGGGCTTCGGCACAAGCGGAGAAAGTCGGTGGACGAAGCACCATCACCTCAAAGGCAGTGTTGCTGCTCAGAGCCTCGAACAACTTTGACCCAACCGAGCGAAAGGCGATATCGGCCGTGCCGCGTGGGCGGGAGATGACGAGCAAGATGCGGCACGTTTGTCGGAGTGTTGATTTTTCGCGATCGGACCTCGGTTCGGTCCGTTCGCTTCTGATGAACGAACCGGTAGATAAGGCCAACGGAGCGTGGTTGTCGGGGGATTGGAGGATTTCCCACGGGACGCCGGGAATAGGGTCTACCAAATCTGCTTCTATTTCTGTCAGAGGTAAATACCTTTGGGCTCTTTTCCAAAGTCGAGCGCCGTCAGGACTGGAAACAAATAGTGTTCGGAACAGAGCGACTCCGACTGCTTCGATTGCGGCGCGAACGCGAGCCGCCCTCGCTTGTGACGGTGCACTACCGTCTTCGAGAAAGTCCTCCAGGTACCAACGGAGGTCTTCGGCCAGTTCCGTGGCGCTGGGGTCATGGGGGAGTTCGACTTCCGCCTGGTCGATCAGGTTCGTTTGAGCGTACCAATAGATCCCGACACGAGAAGTTCCAGAAGCTCTCGCGGTGGTTCGTAATGAGAGGCTGTAGGCGCGATGCTTGTGGCGCATGGATTTCTTCAGTGTGGATCGGGCGAGGCCGCTACCACCCCAAAGGGATTAGAGCTGTCCCGTCTCGCCAATCCTCCACCAAGTGTACGAGTGGAAGGTCGCCCCAAACGCTCTCCGCGGCATGGTCCAAGACGATGACCTGAAGCCTTTCATCGGTCTGCCGAATCGCGGCTGCCATTCCATTCAGAATCTTGCGAACGGCCTCAACGTCCTGATCGCGCCAGGTGACTTCTTCCGGCCGCTCGTCGGCGCGTTCGGCTAGTCTCCGCGGGAAGTAGACTTGACTCGGCTGGTCATAGACCAAGAAGCCCGGCACGGGGCACTCGCGGAGCCTAAAGAAATATTCCTGAAGGCCGAGCGTAATGGCGACATGGTAAGACAGCCAGTTTGAACCGCTACCGATTTCCCAGAGGAAATCATCGCGGCTGTCGCCACGCACACGCACGGTCAATTCGGATTCGGAAAGTGAAATCGGGTCATCCGGGCGCTCGGCGTCGAGAAGAGGAATCAAGCGCCCGGCGTTCAAGTTCACGGCGTCGAGCGCTGAGCGCAGGCGTCGTGCGATGTCCGCCTCGGACACCAAACGTTCTAGGGTTTGCACGCGATCCCGCAAGGTTTCGACTTCCAGCTTCAAAGGGCCACTGTCGCCGACGCTGTCGAGCGTTTTCAGATCCGACTCGAGACGGCCGAGGAAGCGCGAAGCCGCGAGGACGCTGTACTGTCGTTGCTTCGCGTTGGCGGACTGGTTTTCTAGGGCGCTACGGCGGATGCGAACTCCTTCCAGCTTTTCGGTATGTTGTGTGACGGCCGTGCGCACTCTCTCGAGCTCGCGGTCGAAACTGGGTGGTGCAGGATCAGTTCGGCCTGCCGCTCGCTCTAGCTCTTCGAGGTCCGTGACCAGACTTTGTAGCCGGGATTTGGATGCTGTCAGCTCATTTCCACATACCGGGCAAGGAACGTCTTCGGTTGCTTTGTCCTGGAGCCAGCGACTTAACTGCAGGCGGTCGCGTTGCGTTTGCAGTGCGCCGCGGTAGGCCGCCGCGCTGGTTTTCAGTTCCTCCATTTCCGAGAGTCGTTTGCGGAACCGTGCGAGTTCTTCGGACAGTCCGTCCTCCTCAGCATTCAGCCGATTCAATTCTTCAACGCCCTCCGACAGAGTTTCTGATGTGAGGTTGACATCGGGCTTGGGAGAGGCAGCGATCTGGCGGAGCAAATCGAGGGTGGTCTCGTAACTCCGAGCCGTATGATCTTGCTTTCCGAGTCCGAGATCTCGGGCTTCGGCCAGCCTGGCTGCCGCCGTTGCCCGCCAGCGTTCGGAGACCTCCGAGATAGCGGCGAGCTCTTGCTCCTTGCGACGCAGCTCGCGTTGCAACTGCTGCAGTTGATGGCGGCGGCCCAAAGTTTCCGCGCTGATGGCCCCGAGAACATAAGGAAAGATGGACCGAAGTTTCTGCCGGTGTTCGACGGTGTCTGCTTTGTAAAAGAGAGCGTTTGGATTCGCGACGATGTTCTGCGGTTGGAAGGTAAAGGCCGCCAGGTCTCGGAAGCTGGGTCTGCCTAGGCCGCCTTGGGGATCATCTGCGGAGAAGCTTAGTTTGGTCAGCCCTGCCAAGTGATCCAACCGTTGTTTCACCAGATCACGCGTGGTGTTTTTCTGAATTAACAGCGGAACGACAAGTTGTTCCCGGCCTTCGGCAACGTACATATCGTCGGTAGCTTGCTGTGTTTCCGGCTCCCGGCGAGCGAAGAGCTTTTCGCCCTCGCTGGTGCGAACGACAACGCCAAACCACGCCGTTTTCTGGCGAATGATTCCGGTTGGAATCGTGCACCGATCTGAACCGAGACAGTAGTCGATGATTGGGATGATCGCCGATTTGCCGGTGCGGGAAACTCCGCTGATGATATTCAACCGACCGGGAAAGAAGGTGACCGAGCGGATAGACTTCGTCTGATCCTTGGGCCACAGTACGATTTTGAGGATTTCGAAGCGCATTAGATGGAGACTTGCAACAGTAGGCTAGTTTCATACAAAGATGACTGGGCAAACCACGAGCCGAGTTTCTCCGCGCCCCCGAGCAAGGGACGAATCGAATGCGGAATGCCGGCCACAGGAGGCGTGTCGGAAAGCGAATACACTCTTGCCCGGCTTTCCTCAAAACCGAGAAGACGGCAAGCGACGGCAATTCCAATACCTTGCGAAGTGAGGTCCCGCATCCCGACCGCCCGGGAACCGATCGAGAGCAGCAAGTCGGTCTTGCTGTAGGTCGCCAGCTGAAACTTCTCTACGAATTTACGCAGTCCGGAATTCTTCAAGGTGCCAGACACGAGGTCGGCGGTTTCACGATGGAGGAGAATGGGAAGGACGAGATACAAGAGTGGGAGGGGTATATCTTCGGCCCGTTCTTGCGAGAGCGAGTAGGTGGAAGCGCAGCGCCACAGGAGCATGGCGGCGAGCGCGGGGTTTTGCACCGCGCGAAGTTCGCGATGGAGATTAAGAGCCATTTAAGTGGCAGCACACCCGAGCTTCATTTGGTAGTCCGGGTGCCATCCCACGGTCTGTTCGTCGGCCAATGCGTGATAACTGCCGGGGGTGAAATATGGCGGCATTTCTAGTCCCTGGAGTTTTTGTTGGTGAAGGCAGCAATCGCTCAGCAAGAGCTGACCGAGATCTCGTGGAGTGTGTTGTGTGTAAACGAGCCGATTGCGACGCTTCTTATTGCGCCAAAAGGCCGTCAATGCCTCCTCGTATTCGGTAAAGCTCTCGTCGTGGACAATGCACTGTTCGGCGAGCCTGGTTCGAGTGACTGAGGCCCGGAGGTAATCGTTAATCGAGTGCAGAATGCTCTCGTCGTCAAGCTCGATGATCTCGAGCTGGCGCACGTAGGTTCGGACTCTTTCAGCGGCGACCTGTTCGCGGGATGGCAATCCCGCCATGCTAGAGACCATATTTCTGAAATCACACCGCGGCAAATAACTCAGCATCTCGCTATGAAACTCGTCGGCAGAAATGACTGCCGGTTTTTTCGCAAGCAGTAGCGCATCGAGCTTTTCTTTAAGCCAACCGTGGGCGTGTTGAATTACAAGGTCAAAGCTTTCTGGGCGCACCCATTTTGCTGCAACCAGAGGACGCAGGTCGGCGAGCGGATTGACCGTAGATGTCGTGATCTGAAATCGTTGAATTAAAGTCGGTAGAACACGATGTTTCAATACCTTTGCCGCGTAGGTCTCAGCTTCCGTTGGTGCGCGCTTGGCGCCACGAACAGGTTTGGGCAAAAGGGACTTGCGAACCGCTGTCAGTGCCTGCTCCGCTTCCTCGAGGGATTGAGCTGCCTGGAAAAGAGTTGCAACTTTGCCTTTGCGGAATTTGGCAACGTAAATTTCAAAGATTGTCCGTTGCGGATCAAGCTCGCCGTGATCGATCGCATCGCACCAGTTGCTAAGGGTTTTCCATAACTCCGGCGACTTGTCGGCGAGGGGATTTTTGACCTGTCCCGCCTTTACTTGTGAGGCAATCTTGTCTCCAGCCGCTGCTTTCACGCCAACATCTTCGAAAACCTCTAGCGAGACAAAACTGCCTGCGGGTGCTTTGAGGAGCAGCTGCAAAAGGCGGAGAGGTTGCAGGAAATAGCCGAGCGCTTGCGCGGGGACGTGCGAACTCTTTCGGGATCGCCGGCCGCTTTTCGGCCCCGAATCTCGTGTCTTCTCAGTCTGTTGGGACCCGGCCATTGGCTGGTCGTGACAGTCTATGCCGTCCTTAGCCTAGTATTCAAGTCCGAAGACCTAACGCTTCTGAGTCGAGAGGATGACATACCGCGGATGTCCAAGCTGGCCCGGATTTGATCATCTTCGCCGGTTGAATCTCCACCAGTGCCAGCGGACGCCGCGACTTTTGAGCGGGGTATTATCAAATCCCGTATACGACTGGTGCCAATTGCGATTCGAACTTCCGCCGCGGAGATCGCGTTTGCCGCCGATGCGCTACCCGGGTGCTGCGAAGACGTGCGGCGACAATAAAAACATCGTCAGCTGGAGAGCCAATCGGAATCGCCGCCCTCCGCAAGCAGTCCAGTCACTGATTCGATCGGCTGGATTTGGTCATTCGATTCCTTCACAATAATTCCTAGCTCCTAAAATATCGAGTCCATCACAGTCCAGGAGTTGGACTAATGTCTTCGGCCGGCGATTGCGATCATCATCGATTGTTCGAGAGGTGGATACTACTTGAAACAAAATCTTGAAGTCGACTTCTGATCGGCTTTCTAACTGGTTTTGCGTGAGGGCCAATAGACAGCAGGTGAGAGGCAAGGAAGTCAACGATGATCGAATGGCTTCGAACTGCCAAGTCAGCTTATTTCCGAGCGAAGAGAAAGAGAGTTCCTAAGAAGGCGGTTGCTGATCTCTTCCGCGAAATTCGACTACAGTCCGACTCGCCCTCAAACAATATTTTCTACCACGTGAAGCAGTCTCACGGCGATGCGCTATGGTCGGCCCTGGCATTTTGTTACGAACGACAACCAGCTTTTCTTCATCCAAGCGATTTAGAGATAAAAGAACGGATTTGCGGATTTCTCCTCCTCGTGGAATATCGAGAGCATATTGCTATTTTCAAATCGAATCTCGATATTCCATCAGAATTTAAAACTGAATATCTCAAGCACATTGCCGACGGAAGGGTCGAGATAGCCGTTGCTCGCGCAGGCGCCACTTTTGAACAGATTCGACTACGCAATATGGCGACTTCGAAATACGCGCTGAGAACCAAGACTCTTGAGGCAAACGACTTACAAAACGCTGTCGGTCCAGCGTCAGCGAGTCGTTACGTTCCCCGCGGTTATCACGTGCGGCGAGGTCGCGACCAATATGCCGCGACGCCTGATTCTGGAAAGATTTCGATGAGGTCGGATCGCGTTGGCTACAAGGGGTTGATCGACTGGACTGCATTTGTCATTGACCTCCTGAAGGATGAAACCGCTGAGCCTTCGGCCTTCATTCGAGCGTTTGCCCGCCCGATTGATCTGAACTCATTGCCCGCTACGACTATTCCCACCAGTTTTGCCATTGATGTTCCTGCGTTTGTAGAACAGCTATTCGACACAGAGAATACGATCCGATTGCTCAAAGGCAATGGTGAGTTGGCTGAGGCGCTGGACTTAGAGCAGGCAGCCGTCGTACTTGCGGCTCTCAGCCAATCTTTCGCAGTTCGAAAGGTTCACAGCGAACTCCGAGTCGTTGTTTCCGAGAAGGAGCGACGAGTCGGCCTGATCAACATGACCAAAACCCGTATATCGCTAAAACAGTTTGCGTTACCGGAAACCGAAGATGTTTACGTTAGGCCAGCCAATCAAGTGAACGATGCTGAGAATGGCATTCCCATAAAGCGATTCATTGATCAGAACGATCTCTTCACTGTATTGTTCAACGATCCGACAATAATTTACTTAGATGGGGAGCTCTATAGGGACGACTCACTAGTCGACGGAACGACATTTCTTTCGTATATCCGTTCCGAATCACAACTTAATACCTGCACTAGCGAGAAAGGGACGTTTACGGAGGAGCACACGTCTTTTGACGCAAACTCTATCTTTAGTGTCGTTGTAGATAATGTGGCGGCGGCCGACGAGGTTCTGGTTTGCGATGATTTAGGCGATGAGTGGGCAGACTTTATCGGGATCAATACACGCAGCCACCCGAAGACAATCAGTTTCTACCACGCTAAGCACCGTGAACCTACGCTGAGTGCGTCAGTGTTACACGATCTTGTAGGTCAGGCGATCAAGAACCTAAGTCGCATTAATCTGGCGCCAGCGGATGTTGCTAGAAAGTTTGAGAAGTGGAACTCACCTTACCAGAACAGCGACGTCACGACAGCCATACCACGGATCTTACGAGGAGACGGTCCTCTGTTGCAGGCCAAGATAACGGACGCGCTATCCTCCCCGGATACAATCCGTCGGGTTTTTATCGTGACTTCCTCGCTCAGTCGCGGGCAACTCGATGAAAAGTTTGCTAGTTTTCGGGGCGGAGAAGCGCCGGAGCCGCACTTCGTCCAGCTCTACCAATTGCTTATGTCTTACTTCTCGGCCTGTATAGAGGTTGGGGCCTGTGCGTACGTAACTTGTAGAGACTGAGGGAAAACATCGAGAGGCTCATTCCGCTTCCTTCAGAAGAACTCGGGAACAATTTGGGAAGCGGAGACCATGACCCAACAACGATGCAAAACACCCAAAGCAACAAATACGATCTGTCTATGACCGTGAGGCGCTGGACTCAAGGAAGGAACATAAACGACAAACGACGCATTGAGCTCCTGACGGAGGGGGCATATCGAGAGCTGCAGAAACGTGGAGCCTTCGATATGAAAACGTCGTTGCTGGTGATCCAGTCGCCGCCTCGAAGTCAAGCGCGGGCTCGTAGCGCCGATCGAGAGAGAGGGCGCCGCCGAGTGTTTCGGTCAGTCTGGATCGATCACCTCGATTCGCGAGGGATTCATTGAGAGCCCCTGGTTTTGAGCTCGTCGATCGCTGTGTGCGCTACCGCCAGTCCCTTGAGTCGACTGCATCGGAGACACCAACGCTCGTGGCCGAGATCATCAAGCCTTTCGAAGGCACTACCTCCATACCAATCAGCCTCTCCACGGTGAGAGGGATCGCGAAGAACAAGGTCCAATTCGGGTCCAAAACGCTTCTTTTTTGGATCAAATTCAAGCAGGTTAGCCGTGTAAGGACAATAGAAACATGGTTGAGCGGCCGATGAGAATCGAACCCACGCCCGAACGCCGGAGAACGAGCACCTGGACACACTAGAGACCGTACAATCTTAATGCCTCTTCCACGCGCGCCAGATTGAAATTGTGGGTGCGAAGAATCTCGAGATAGCCGAGCTTATCGCCCAGACACAGTTTGTGGTCCGCCTGGAGCTTGTACCCATGGCACGTTCCGCAGATACACTGAAGATTTTCACGGCGGTCTGGATTTCCGGCTCTTAATCGCCGGATCAGTCTTGCTGGCACGATGTGATCCACGTGCCGCCGAACACCGGATCTTTTGAAATCCACTCCACAGGATTCCACCTCGCACCTTCCACGTAACGCAGAGGCTCGATGCTTCCTCCATCCGTTGCGCGACGGGCGCGGCCCAGGCCACCGTCGCTCTACGCGGCTCCAGCGCACCGGTCTTTCCTGTGTGCTGAAACGGGCTCCGCAATAAACACACCGCCGGTGGCGATACGAGTTGTGGCCGCGGTAGACAGTCTTGAGCACTTCTGTTCGTCTGTCTCCACAGTATGGGCATCGCATTCGCAGGCTCCTTTCCTCACTCGAGAGAGAACAGGTCAATAACTGATGGACCTGGATCTTGATCACAGGCGGCAAGCTAAGTTGTCTGTGCGACTTGCTGGATTTCGTGGGGGCGAATCTCTGCTAGGATTGAGCGTCGGTGTTGTGGGAGCGGCAACGCAAAAGGATGGAAATCTAACCCTGCATCGAACACTTGTAATGCGGGAGCTGAATGGGTTCCAACTCACGGAGGAAATGACGCAAGTGGACACAGCGAGAATCGTTCAAGAGCTAAATGCCGAAATTGCGAGGCTTACCTCGGCCCGCAACATTTTGACAGGTGCGAATGCAAGCGCAGGACACAAGCAGCCACTCAGGAATCAGCCGGCGAAGAAGGTTACCAGCAGAAAGCCAGGTGGTAGTCTGACCGCAGCGGGTCGCAAGAGATTATCCGAGCTTATGAAGAAGCGCTGGGCCGAACGCAAGAAGAAGGCAGCTTCGAAAGCCAGATAAGACCGCAGTTTACTGCGGCATGTTGTCAGCCGCTTTCTCGCTGCGACACGGACACCCGTCTAAGAGAACGTAGTTCAAGTGGTTTTCTGATGGAAGCTCACCGGTCTTGAACTGAGTACGTTCGGGCGTGACGATGCCTTGTCGAGGAAAATGACCAAATTTTTGGAGCCGGCGACGGCAGCAGATGGCACCAACAACGCCTCGTAGCCCCGTTTCCTCGTTTCGCTAGCAATCTGCCTGGTCGCGCTTACGTCGCTTCCGGTCAGTGAATTCCCTTGCAGCCCACTTTTCTGAAGAACATCCACGTTAGTGAGATCAAGAACGGATTCTAACTTAACTTCGAGTTCGTAAACCCACCACGCACCTTCCGGGAATTGCTCAGGCTCAATGCCGCGCGCGCTCAATCCTCGCGCAACTTCTTGCGCCGCCGTCTTCGGATCGAGCGAGGTGTACAATGCGCCAAATTCATTCGGCGGATTGAAACGCCCACCGGCTTTCAAGCTGCCAGTGGTCGCTAGCGGGTCCAATCCTTCCCGTACAACTCGGAAAACAGTTATGGATAGAGCGGTCCGGGGAAGGTCCGGTGGAAGAGCCAATTAGACGTAGACTCCCTCTTGCACGGCCTGAAGATCGGCGGACACGCGGTCGAAATCCCCTCGGATGAGCAAGTCGATTGGCTTTTCGCCCTGGAGTGTCGGGTTGGAGTGATACAAATAGCTTCGAATGGCATCGTCGTTCGGAAGCGTTTGATCGAGCAGTGCCACGATTTCCAGAAGTCTGTCCAACTCGCGAGTCCGGCGAGG
>Ga0335074_10002379_pt1 | contig 25617 bp, 29 predicted proteins | sample Lox_Sample_23_FD_206715 | JGI IMG/M metagenome (GOLD analysis project Ga0335074, IMG submission 206715) | Soil microbial communities from Loxahatchee National Wildlife Refuge, Florida, United States - Lox_Sample_2.3 | ecosystem: Environmental > Terrestrial > Soil > Wetlands | place: USA... | reverse complement strand
CGCTCATCCATGTGACGCCTTTCGTTAGCGGACCCCAGAACGGACCTCCTTTTCTCCCGGCAGCAACCGCGGGTCCACTCCCGTTGAGTGACCCAACCACATGTGCTTCTTACCTGATCGTGGTCCACTGATCTGCGGAAGTACCGAGCCCTGCGACGCCGCTACCCTCCCGGCGCGAAGCTCCCGCCGCCGCGAACCGTGACCTCGCGGCTTGCGTGAGCGCTACCTGGCAAAGGCGGATGGAGTCCGTGAGGATCGCTCCCGTGGCGACGGCTAGCGGCGAGCACGTTCAACCGCGTGGTGGCAATCGGCCGCAGCTCCCCACTGACGGGCGATCGCTCGATGAATGCTCACGAGAGTCGTGACGATAATCGCCGCGATCGAGATCCGGGCGACGTTCTACCGCACGTGCCGGATCGACCATTACGGCAGCGGCGGTGGCCCGTCAGCCCTCGCTCCGGATAACCGCTGCAGAGATTTCGGCTGGCCCGAGCAATACCCGTGAGGTATGGCCCGGACCTGTCCGCCCCCCGGGGTCACTCGCGGCGCGGGTCGAGTCACCCAACGGCCGCTTCGCACGTCACGCTCCCTGATCACGCGTGATCGATCTCGGCGACACCTACGGCCGGCTGGCGCACCCCTGGACCCACGAGAAGCTCGCCGCCCACTACCAAACCGCCCGCCAGGAGGCACGTCCTCTCGCCGACGGTTCCGAGCTCGCTCGTCCGATCCCCAAGCTTGCAACGGCCAAATCGCCATCCGCCACGGCCAGCACCGCGATCCACATTTTCCATGCGTCGCCGAAGGACATCAGCGGCGATCTCCCCGGACAGCTCCTCGAGATCGCCCACCGGAGCCTTGCCGATGCACTCCAGCGCTGCCACCACGCGCTCGAGCTCGACGGCGCCCATCGCGCCTACGGCGTCGACGAGTGGCCCCCCGGTGTGCGACCTCGCGGCCTCGTTCCTCGAGTCAGCCCGCCTGGACACCGAGCCGCCCTGCCTGGTGCGGGTGGGCCAGGATGCGATCAACTGGCTGTCCCGCGCCATCGCCGACCTCGACGAAAATTCCGTGGAAGCCCCGACCAGCCTCACTGAGGCACTCGCTCGCCTTCTCGCCATTCGCGTCTTCACTGACGTTGCCCTACAGCACCGACGTTCCGACTAGGTGCTCTGGCTGACCGCCCTCGATCTCGGTCGCGACGTCGCACAGCACGGGAACGAGACGGTCAATCGAGACGACCAGGACACCGTCTTCGTAGCGGTCCACACGGCCTGCTCGAACCACCCATAACACGGGAAGCACGCTACGCGGGCACCATCGCCGTCGGCGACGACCGAGCCAGCTGGCCTGCTCGCCGACTCGCCCGAGGTGACGCCCGTCGTATGTCCGGGTCTTCGTCTCGATCGCGAATCCGAGACCGGTCGGCGCGATCGCCACCGAGTCGATGTCCCCATCGCCCTGCCAGCGCAGGCCACGACACAGCCGCCATCCGTGTTCCTGAAGCGGCGCGAGGGTACGCCGGACCTCATCCTCCGAACGAGCACCGACCCTGCTGCGCCCGGCAAGTGCAAGCCAGTGGCGGGCGCGGAGGCCGAGTACAACTGCGGCGCCGAGCAGCAGCCCGCCGGGCAGACCGAAACAGGCCCGCACCAGAAGCAGTCCGAGGAAGGCGGCTGCCACGCTCGCGAGCGCCGCCCTGCCTGCGCGTGAGAGCCGACGGTATTGCTGGCGGCGCGGGTAGTTCAAGCGCGGTCCCCCACTCCGGAACCAGCGAGAGCCTCTCATCGGGCGATGTTCTCACCGCCTGAGGACGCCTCGTGGTGGCCGGCGGTCACCTCGCCACGTCGACCGTGCCGCGATTTGCAGGCAAACCACCAGTACCGCTACCGGGATTCGAAGCCAGCCTCTCAGGAGTGAAATCGGTCGGTTTTGCCTGCAAATCGTGGGTTCGTGGGTTCGGCGCGAACCGCTGCTGAAGGGCTCAAAACCGCCCTCGAACGAGGACGACTGTGGCACGACTGTGGCGCACGTGCCGGTGATCCTTCCCCTTTCTCCGACAAGGGGTCACGCCGGAGGCGGGCCGTGTTCTCGACATGCGCTTCGATGCAGAAAGAGGGTCCGGCCCTGCGGCGCCGCCCGGACGGTAGCTGCGCCGTCACGCCTTCTCCGTTTGCCCGAAGCAGGAGTGGTGCCGATCCATGCGGCAGTCAGACATCAGTTCGGAACGACGCCGTGGTGCCGTCCGGCTGGTGCACGGTGATCGTCATGGAATAGGGCTTCACTGTCCGGACGATCTCCGCCGCTAGGACGAAGATGTTGGTCACCACCGGAACGGTCTGGTGAGCGGCTAGGGGTGACCGCAGAACAACATTGGTGCCATCAGGAACGAGACCGTAAGCGAGTTCTGCGTCTGGCTCACCACCGAAGCTCACGAGGCCTCGTCGCAAGATGCGCTTCGTGGGTGAGCAGCTGGAATACGTACCCCGCTGGCCCGCCAAGGTTCCGGTCTTGGGCCTGTCTGTCTGAGTGATGATGCACGCGCCGCCGGCGCCTGGTACGACCCAAACCTTGTGCGAGCCGATCTGAACGACCCGCGTATCGTTGACATCGAGTCGGCAATCTCGACACCCAAACGGTCGTCCGCCTGATTCCCAGTGAGCCATGGTGAACCGCACGTCTCGCGGCGCGGCTGACAGCACGGCGGCGAAATCGGTACGGGGCCTGTGGCGGAGGAGCGCGACATGCGCCTTGAGTTCAGGGCTGACGTGGCCGGGTTCGGTGGAATTCGATCCATTCGCCACGCTACTTCCCCATAGGCCGACCGCGACGACGATGGCGGTGGCGAGACTAACTGGAGCTGCCCGGCGTATGAATACCATGGATTCCCCGTTTTCGGTGGCCCGCAATCGGCGGCACCAGAGATGATGACCGATGCTGATCCCGACAGCACCCCGCGGTTAGCCACCGCGTTGGGGGAATGATCGAGGAGCGGCACTCTCGCGCACGTTCCCGCGGGAACGTTTGAGGACGCAAACGTTGCCGCGGGAACGTTCTGCTCGTCGATCGAAAAGGAGAAGTCCTCAAACTCATCCCAAGACCGTTCAATATCCGAGCTGTGGATCATCGCCACCGTCGGACGCGTCAAGTCGGTCGCCCGGTCAGCGGGAGCACCGAGTGAACGTCGAAATCCAGCGCGAGCTCTCAATGCTCCGAGCGCGTGACGCCGTCGTTCTGGCGGCGATTTGCGTCCCACCGGAGCGAACCAGAAGTCCCGGGCATAAGTTGAGACACGCCCTCATCCTGCGAATGATCGCGGCCCGAAGTTCGATGAAACGCCTCGAGAGGCGGGGTTACTTGGAACCTGGCTGGCATGTCGACTACCTCGGAGCACATTGTCAAGTGACCGACTTAGGCACCCGCGTCGCAGCCGCCGTCGCCGCATCGTCAACGTTGCGCAAAGCGGCGGCCCGCTGGACGTCGTCGACTTTTTCGCGCGGTTCGTGCTGAACCTCAAGTTCCGCATAGCAGATTAGATTCGCCCGGCTTCCGCTTTGGGTCTAAAGGCAGCGGCTGCCCGGCATGCACCTGTTGACGGCCGCGTCGTCGCCCTCGACCGTAGGTATTTTCTAACGATGGCCAGCCGCGAACGAGTCAGCGTTGACCTCGACACCGAGGTCGCAGCCATCCTGCGCAAACACGCAGCAGAGGCGCATGCCACCGAGGGGGAGATCATCGACCGCGCCCTCCGCGCGTATGACCTACGAGCACTCCTCCGCCGCCTCCAGGCAGCGAGCGAGCTCGACGACGATCAAGCGATGGCGCTCGCACGCGAGGAACTGCGGGCTGCGCGCTCGGCTCGTCTGGCCGATGCTTGACGCCGCGTCGGTCACGGACGCGAACGTGGTCCCGTGCGACCTACAGCAACGCGCCCAGCGCGGCGCCGAGCCGGGCCGAGATTCTGTCGACGGTGTCCGTCGCATCGCGGCACATTCCGCGACTGCGTGTCTCTACGACTCGGTGTCTGTTGAATTCGCTTCGTCGGTGGAAGCTCCGCGGTCATCCTCACCTGTCTCCAGGTAAAAGAGAGTCTGCGGTAGCTTCGGAAGTGTGCCGGGCGCCGGAATGTTGGAGGGCTTCCGCGACGGCGGCTGGCCTTGAGGATTCGAGTCGGCTGGGGTGCCCGCGCTGGTCATGCCGCCTTCGCAGAGCGGCGCCGCGACCGCGGGGCGCTTGTCTCGACGAGCTCGATCCGCTCGCCGGTCGGGAGCGTCGCCTCGAGCTTGATGCCCATCGCGGCCATCAGCCGGAACGCGTTGTCGGTCGTCGGGTTGGCCGTCTTCGATGTGAGGAGACGTCGAACGCTCGACGCCTCGAGACCTGCGCGCGCCGCCAGCTCGGCCTTCGTGAGCCCCTGTTCGGCACGTGCGGTCTCGAGCGCCGTGAGCAGCGCGTTGCGGGCGAGCAGCGCTTGCACCGCCATCGCGTGCGCCTTGCGCTCTTCCTCACTCCTTAAAAGCAGCTCCCTCCCTGCGTCGTCGGCGGTCTTCTTTGCCATGAAGCTGAGACTAGCACGCGTGTTGCATATATGCCACACAATCGGCGCGTCCTCGCTGATTTGTAGCCTCGCCCCAGGATGGCGCTCTGGTCGATTGGATGGCTTGCCCGAACCGAGGGCGGCGAGCGAGACGTGCCGGCGTTCTCGTTCCTCCTCGTGCAGCCCGTGGCCGTCCGCGTCCACCTGTTGGCGATCATCGACGCGGTGCGCACGACGGGGCCTGACCGCTGGAAGGACACGACCTCCCATGACTCGATGCATGGCGCCTGCGCGCAGCTCCACGAGGCCCGCGACCGGCATGGCCAGATGCTGTACCGCCTCTATCTCTGCTGGCAGCGCGAGCACCACCGCGTGGTCATCGTCGACGGCGGCGCGAAGCCAAACTCGACCACGTTGCCCGACTCGTTCTATGAGGGTCTCGCCGCGCTGGCCGCAACAGCCGAACTTGACCCACCGCTGTTCGCGACGGCCGACGACTTCGCGCGGATCGCGCTCGATCTACTGGGCGACCAGTGACTGTCGTCCGGCCTTGACGGCCGCGCGCATCTCGATCGCCTGCGCCTTGATCGTGTCGAGCAGGATCAACGTGAGCCCGAGGTCGTCGTACCTGAAGGTCCCCCCGGTGTTGGCAGCCTTCTTGATCCGCTTGAGTCCGTCGTCGTCACCGCAGACGTAGTAGACGCCGTTGCTCTTGCCGGCGTGGCGCCACACCGCGTGCCGGAAGAGGATCCCCCTCAGGCGCTCCATTGACTTCGGCGCCAGCTCGACCTCGACGGCGACCGGTCTACCGTCGACGCGGAAACCGACCAGGTCGGGGCGGTGCTTGGAGTCGTGGAAACCCCTGTGGTCCTGCCACGAGATCTCGACCGACCACGTGTCGAACTCCAGGAGCTCGCGGCCACCCTTGAACTCGCGGCCGCGCAAAGTCTCGTGGTTACGAGCAGCTGCTGCGCGCGTATGTCGTCCCGGCGCTCGGCGGCTGGAAGCTGTCGCAGGTTCAGCGCCGCGACGTCCAGGACTTCGTCGACGACCTGCGTATGCAGGGCCTGTCCGCATCGACCATCGCGAACATCCTCGATCCGCTGCGCGTCATCTTCCGCCGAGCCATCCGCCGAGACGAGCTCTCGATCGACCCGACCGACAACCTCGACCTCCCGGCGATCCGCGGCCGCCGTGACAGGATCGAGCCCCCGGAGCGCGCCCACGAGTACCTCGCCGCGCTACCTGACTCCGAGCGAGCGTTCTGGGCGGTCGCGCTCTTCTGCGGACTGCGTCGTGGCGAACTCCGCGGCCTGCAGTGGACCAACGTCGACTTCGAGGCCGGCGTCATCCGCGTCGAGCGCTCATGGGATCCAGTCGAAGGGCCGGTCGACGTCAAGACCGGCGCTGGCCGCCGCGCGGTCCCGATGGCCTTCGTAGTCAGAAGAGAACTCATGACCCACAAGGCGCGGACAGGACGTGAGGGTCGCGACCTCGTGTTTGGTCGCACGGCGACCGAGGCGTTCTTCGCGTCCACGATCAGGGCCCGCGCGAACAAGGCGTGGAAGGCAGCTGGACTCGAGCCGATCACTCCGCACGAAGCGCGCCACTGCGCGATCTCGTATTTCATCGCCGCCGGTCTCGACTGGAAGCAGATCTCGACGTGGGCTGGTCATGGCGATGTCCGCCAGACGTGGAACCGCTACGGGCACCTCGTGCCAGGCGGCGAGGACACGGCGAGAGAGCGTCTCGACGCGTTCCTCACGCCGACTCAACCGACCCCGACTGTGGCGCACACTGTGGCGCACGACCCCGAAAACGACGAAACCCCCAAAAACACGGGGGTTCTGAAGTACCGCTACCGGGATTCGAACCCGATAGACCATCGTTGTGATCAGCGGGTATCGAGTGTTTACAGGCGTTCCAGGGGGTCTGGGAGGGGTTCTTTTGCAAAAATTGGTCCGCGATTGGTCCGCGGAGCGAAGGCGTCGTCGATCAGTTCGGACTCGCGCTCGCCCGGCATATAGTCCGCGTAGATCTGTGTCGTGCGGATGTCCTCGTGGCCCATCCATTCCTGGAGGGTGCGGAGGCTGACTTTGCCTGAGGCCGCCATGGTCGTACCGAACGTGTGCCGGAGATCGTGCACTCGAATTTTGCGCACGTCGGCGCGGACCAGCGCAGCGTGGTAGTGCAGGCCGATGCGTGCGTGGTCGAGCGGACGGCCGGTGTGTGGGTGGGCGAGCACTAGGTCGTTGTCCTGGTTCCACACGCTGCGCTTGTGGTGCTCGTCGAGCTCGGTCACGAGCCGCGCGGCGAGCGGGATGCCGCGCTCTGACCGGAGCGACTTCGCGTTGTCGTACTGCCCGCGGACGTATTCGCGCCGGACCCGGATCTTCATCGCCCGGTAGTCGATGTCCGACCAGCGCAGCGCCCGCAGCTCGCCGAGGCGCATGCCGGTCATCGCCGCGATCAGGATCAGCATGCGCAGGACGGGCCACCAGTCCCGAACGGCCTGCGGCCCGCCGAACTCGCTGGTGCGGTCCTTCTTCCGGCTCGGCGGGAACGCGGCCACGAGCTCCTCATCCGACTCGGGCAGCGGTGTGGAAACGACGCGGTCGAGCTCTTCGTGGTTCAGGAACCGCAACGTCTTCGACTTTCGGATCTTCGGTAGCTCGGCCATCGCCGCCGGATTGCGCTCGATGTACCGCCCGCGGACGGCGATGCCCATCACAGAGTGGAAGGTGCCGATGTAGTTGTGGATCGTCTTCGGCGCGAGCCCGGCGTTAGTCAGCCGGGTGACCAGCCGGTCGGTGTCGCCCTCGGCGACCTGGGAGACGAGCATGTCGCCGAGCAGGGGGTTGATGTGCTTGCGGAGATGCCCTGAGGCTGTTTCGATGTGGCTCTTCTTGAGGTCGTCGCGCCGCATCCGTGCGATCAGCGTCTCCCCCACCTCGTTCACGGTGGGCGCTGCCCGGTTGCGGCTCCGCTTCCCGCCATTGTCGGCCAGCATCAGCTCGCGCAGCTTCGCCTCCGCCTCCTTCTTCGCTAGCCCTTCCCGCCGACCGGGAGTGCGTGCGGGTCCGAGCTTGCGATGCGGCCGGCGACCGTCGGGGGTGCGCCAGCGGGCCCACCAGCAGCCGTCCGTGCCGATGTACAGGGTCCCGGTGCCGTAGTCACGTTTGTCCCCCATGACGAGGAGCATCGTAAATCACCGTTGCAGCCGTTCCTGCTCGGCGATCCACGCATCTAGCGAGGAACGCCGAAACCGCCAGAACTTCCCGAGGCGGATCGCGGGGATCTCCCTGCGCCGCGCCCGCTGCCTGACGGTGTAGGCGCTGATCTTTAGGACGGCGGCTGCATCATCCGCGTCAAGCAGCGGATCAGCGACGGGCTGGGGGTCGTCGCTCGACCGTTCACGGGCGCGCGTGCGCCGCCCAGTCAGATCAAGATCGTTCATCAATCGCTCCGACCGCACATCCGGCGTACTCGGTCACGTCGTCCACTAAACGTCTCAGCTACCTACCGCGAACAGCCGCCTGCGGCCCAGGCGCCACAACCCGGATGTGCCGCCGGACGTGCTCGACGAAGGACTCCTGGCAACAGCCGAGCGACGGCGCGCCTCCTGCTGAGTCAGTGCGATCTGCCGAACCGGCTCCGCCGCCCTATCAGACGAACGGTCCGAGACCGATGCCACGGCACCTACCCGGGCCTGCCGCCGCTCGAGCTGCTCGCCGATCTGGATGCTCACAACGCCCCGCTCCGTTTCAAATCGCCTCTGGCACTGCCTTCTAGGTACACGGTTTCCGAGCTTGAATCTCGATTTGTCCAGCACGTTCCTGACCGGTTGCGCCAGTTGGTGGGCGATTGCTGACCACCGTCGGCCAGCCGCGCGTCACGAAGGAGGATCCTGCGATCGGCGCTCTCCACCGCCAGCCCCGAGGATCTGCCTCGCGGCCACCGCCCGTGCCGCCTTCCAGCTCCCGTAGACGGCGGTCACGACGCTGGCGGGGGGCCAGTCGCCTGCGCTGAGTCGCTCGAGCGGCTCGCCGCCACGCCGGCGGGCGTGTGTGTGCGACCAGTCGTAGGACGACGGCAGACGGCCGTAGCGGTGGAGCCACTCCGCCATCGCCGCAAGGACCCGCTCCCTTGTCCACGTCCGCTTTATCGCGCCGGGATGGCAGGCCTTGCAGTACGCGTACGCGTCGCCCTTGCCGTTGCGCGGCTGCGTGTAGGCGCCGCAGCCCCGACACACCCCGAGGTAGCGGGACTTGACCGCCCGCGCTTTTTCCCCGGTGGGGTCGTAGAAATACGCCTTCACGGTTGCCGGTGAGCGCGCGAGGCGCTCGGCGATCTGAGCGATCGACAGTCCCTCGGCTTCGCGGTAGTGCCGTGATAACGCGACCGCGCGTCGGCGCTCCAGGACGCGGTCGTAACCTGCTGCAGGACGAGCGGCCACCACACGCCAGAGGTACTGCAACCATCGCGGCCGTCCCCGTGAGCGGCGTCGCCCGATCCAGATTCGGGCAACCCGGACGGTGGCGCCGCGAATGGGCCGGCCGAGATGGAGTCGCCCACCTGCACCTCCTTCGCGTCTGCAGTTGGCGAGCTGCCCTACAGCACCTCTCTAATGGCGTTCTCGAGGGCTGCGATGTGTCGGACCATCTCCGCGCGGGCACGTTCGGGGTTGCCGTAGCTGATCGCGGTCAGGAGTCGATGGTGTTCATCGAGCAGAAGGTGCGGATTGGGGCCGCGCGGCCTCGCGTAGTGCCAAATTCGCACCGAGAGGTTGACGTATCGAGTGAGCGCCTCCTCCATCAACGGATTTGCGGCTGAGCGTGCCACGAAGACGTGGACTCGCCGGTAGAGCGAGATCTGTTGCCTCACGTCGGATAGGTGACAAGCTCCCGCGAGTTCGTGCAGAAGCGCGTGCAGCCCGGGTTGGTCGATCGCGCCGAAGCGCTCGGCGGCCCGGTGCGCGGCGTGAGGCTCGAGCGCAGTCCGTATCTCACAGATGTGCGACAGATCGGTGATGCTGAGCTCGGAGGCGAATGCGCCTCGTTTCGGGACTGTCACGACGAGACCGTCGGCAGCGAGGCGCCTGAGTGCCTCCCGGACCGATCCTCGGCTGACGCTGAGTTCGCGTGCGGTGACGGTCTCCTCGATCGGCGTTCCCGGTGCGATTCTCAGCGAGATCAGCCGCTCCCGGAGTTCGGCATAGACGCGGTCGCCTCGGAGCTCGCCGTCTCGGCGAGCCGCCCCGCGCCGCGTGCCGTCTCTAGTCGGGCTGTCGCTGGTGGTCGGGGTCACGTTGCGCTGCGCGGCGGCTACTGCGCGGTGAGCCCTCCGTCGATGACGAGCAGCGACCCTGAGATGTAGGCCGCGTCATCGGAGGCGAGGAACACGACGGAGGGCGCGATGTCCTCGGCGGTTCCCTGCCGTCCGAGCGGGATCCAGGTATCAACCATCGCGGCCAGCTCCTCCTCAGTCATGTGCCCGAGCACGGGATCGTTGAACCCGGTTTCGATCCACCCGGGACAGATCGCATTGACGCGAATCCCGTGTCGACCCCATTCGACCGCGAGCTGGCGGGTCAAGTTGATCACCGCTCCCTTGGAGCTGTTGTACGCGACGAGATTGGGTTCGCCGATCATCCCGGAGATCGACGCGGTGGTGATGATCGAGCCGCCGCCGCCCGCTTTCATGGCGGGGATGACCGCGCGGGCGACAAGGAACATCGAGCGAACGTTGACGGCGTAGGTGTGGTCCCACTCCTCGATCGTCTGGCTCAGGACCGTCCCGGCGTACAGGACACCGGCGTTGGAGTGAACGATGTCAATCCGTCCGTAGTGTTCGACGATCCCTTCGATGCAACGATGGACCTGCTCCTCCTTGGAGACGTCCGCCTGCCAGCACATCGCCTCGATCCCCTCGGCTGCCGCGAGATCGCGAGTCTCCTGCCCGGCCTCGGCGCGCAGGTCGACGAGCGCCAGCCGAGCGCCCGCGCGGCCGAGGGCAAGCGCGCTTGCCCGCCCGATTCCGTGTCCCGCTCCGGTCACGACCGCAACCCTGGCCATCACGCCTCCTGTCTCATCCGGCGACGAACTGGTGTGAGATCACCTCGGTCGGGCCGAGCTCGATAATCGACCCGCTGAGCACCCCGTCGGTGTACTCGCTGCCGGGGTTCACGCACAGGGTGCGACCAATCCGCGCCACACCGCGGGACTCGTGCACGTGGCCGTGGAGCCCCATCAGCGGCTGTACCTCCTCGATGAAGGCTCGTACCGCCGTCGAGCCTACAGGCGCCATGCGCACGCCGCCTGCATCCATCTTCATTTGTAGGTTCTCGTCGAGCGCTGGGGCGGCGTCGATCTCGGAGTTGTATGGCGGCGGATGGATGACCGCAATCAGACTCTCAGCGTGCTGGACCTCTCCCATCATCCTCGCGAGCAGATCTGCCAGTTGATTCTCCGGGAGTTCGCGCTCGGTATCCCATGGCGTCGGGTTCGAGTATCCGGTCGTGATCATCTCGTGCCCCGGCTCGAGCGTGAGTCGCTTGCCCTCGGCGAACTCGACGACATCTGACCCGCGGAGCGCCTCGTCGATCTCGAGAAAGTCGTCGTTGCCCGGAGCCATGAAGCATCGGACGCCGGTACCTCGAAGACGCTCCTCGGCCAGCGCGACCCAATCGGCCACCGAGTCGTAGGCGATCTTCCGGAACACGCGCTCTCGCGCCTGGTCGTCCTCGAGCTCGCGAAGGCTTTCGACGGTGCCGACGACCGGATAGTGGCCAAAGCGGCGGATCTCATCCTTCACGGCCGTCACGCCGGCCGCATCCAGGTCCTCGTAGCGCTGGTCGCCATAGCTGCAGTGGTAGCTGCCGTTGCCGTTCTCGATGATCGGGATCAGCAGCTTGCCAAGCATGTCGCCGCCTAGATGATTGATTCCACGGTGGTTGCCGTGGTGGGCGTGGTTTTCGAGGATTTTTGAGCGGCAAGGTCGAAGTCGGCGGTGCCTATAGACGCCGTCGACCCGGGAGGGCCACGATGCTCGCCGACCTCGACCTGCTGCTCATAGCGGTGTTCTGCACCGCTGACGATCTCCTGCCCGAATCGGGCAGGAACGCACGACGTAGCGTGACGGATGCGGAGGTCGTCACGCTCGCGGTCGCGCAGGAGATGCTGGGGATCGATCATGACGCCGAGTTCCTCGCGCTCGCCCGCCGGCTGCTCGGTCACTTGTTCCCCAGGCTGCCCCAGCAGCCCGGCTACTGGAAGCGCCGCCAGCGACTATCGGACACCATCGAGTGGCTGATCGGCGTGTTCGCGGCCGATAGTCCCGGCTACCGCGACCAGGTCGTGCTCCTGGATTCCACCCCCGTGGAGTGCGGCCGCTCGGTCGAGACCGTCCGCCGCTCCCAGCTCGCCGACGCCTGCGGCTACGGTTACTCGCGCAGCCATTCGCGTTGGTTCTGGGGGATGCGCCTGCACCTCTTGGCCGCACCCGACGGCACCCCCAGAGCGGCGATCCTCGCGCCCGCCGACCAAAAAGAACGCGACGTCGCGCTCAGGTTGTTGCCGATCGGCCTGCACGGCGGCGAGGTGATCATCGCCGACAAGGGCTACGTCAGCCGACAACTCGCCGCCACCATCCACCAACGCCACGGCGCGCTGCTGCTCAGGCCCAACCGCAAAGACGAACCCGGGCACCGACCACACCTCGCGCCGATCCGTCAATACATCGAGTCGATCTTCTGGACGCTCAAAGACCGCCTCGGACTCGAACGCCACAGCACCCGCACCCTGCACGGCATCCGCGCTCGCATCGCCTGCAAACTCCTCGCGCTCGCCGCCTGCGTCTGGCTCAACCACCAACTCGGCCGTCCCACACGAGCCCTCGCCGACCTCTCCCGCTAAACCAACCGCGGAATTAGTCATCTAGAACCAGGTGATCGACGTCATAGAAGGAGGCGGCGTTCAGGAACTTGCGGTAGCACTGCTCCGAACCGTGGACGTCGGTGCAGAAGAACAGCCGCAGCCCCCGCTCCTTGCGGCGGCGCTTAAGGAACGCCATCAGTCGGGCGGAATCGTCTTGTACGCGAGGTCGAGGTCGATCCCACGACTCTGCTGGAACGCCCGCGCGCCGAGGTAGTAGACGATCCCGACCACGACCACCCCGATCGGCGGGGCGAGGAGCTCGACGAGCGTGTTGACCCCGAGCGCCTTGTGGAAGCGAATCGCCTCGACGAACATGAACACCGAGAAGGCGACGGTCCCCACACCCGCCACGGGAAGCACGGGAATGCCCAGGACCTTCCAGTCCGCCGCGCTGCCGCGGTAGAGCTCGGGCCGCCGTCGGGCCATCACGATGGCGGCCAGGCCTGTGATCGAGATCGTTACGAATCCGACCAACGTGAAGATCGTGAAGATGGTTGCGAACGAGGTGCTGAACGCTGCCCACGCGGCGGTAGCGATGCAGATCACGAAGGTAAGCAGAATCGAGGCCACCGGCGTGTGGTATCGGTCGCTCACGCGCGTCAGCCATTGTGGCGCCAGCCCGTCCCAGGCCCAGGCGAAGGGCGCGCGCTGGCACATCGCCAGGTTGATGTATACCGCCGGCGGGAACGCGAAGATCACCGCGAAGCTGATCAGGATCGCGAGCAGGTTGCTGTGGACGCCGATCGCAGCGAAGAATCCGAAGAACGGCTCCACAGGCACGCCATACGTACCTGCGTTCGCGGCCGCGAAGAAGTCGTAACCAATCGTCTTGAAGAAGATGATCGCCCCGATGAGGACAAGCAGGCCCTGGCCGAAGCCGGCGCCGAAGATCGCGGTGAGCTGCCGATTGCGCCGCCCGCCGCCCTTCATCTCGGCGGCCAGGTACACGCCCCACCAGACCCACATGATCGCCGCTCCGATGATGGGATAGATCGCCCCGAGCGTGTGTTTCCGACCGAGTAGCCGCCGGCTCGGTCCGGGAGCTGCAGCCCGCCCTTGACGGCAGCGTTGATCGTCGAGTTGTACGTGTCGCGCTGGTGCGTGAACGGCCGCGAGAACGAATTGAGGTGCGATACGAAGCTGTGACGCGAGACGAACAGCAGGATCACGAACGCGAGCAACCCGCCGACGCAGGTGATCAGATAGAAGATCGACTGGGCGCGGAGCACGATCTTGGTTCCGAGGATCGAGAGGATCGTCATCACTGCGATCGTGGCCACTGCGATCACGAACACCCATCCCCGTGAGGCCAGCGTGTTGCCGGCGTTGACCCACCAGTGGTTGCCAGTGGTTACGCCCACGATCCCGAACGCAGGCGCGATCCCCGCCTTGACCACCGATACGGCCCAGAACCCGGCCGCCAGCCATGCCGCGACGAACGCACCAAAGTTGCCCGCCAGTCCGAAGATCGGGTGAAGGATGCGCCCGTTGAATACGTAGTCGCCGCCGACCTTCGGGATCGCTGCGCCGAGCAGCGCGAACGCCATCCAGAGGAACGAGCATCCGATGATCCCCAGCACGATCGTCAAGATGATGTTCGCGCGTGGAAATGCTGGCATGACCACGAACAGCCCGACCGCGAGCGCACCGGTGAACGCGGTCGTCGAGTTGGCGTTGAAGAAGATCATGTCCAGCATCGGGACCTGGCGGACGAGGCCAGTCGCCTTCCTCGCGTAGAACTGCTGGGTCTTTGCCCCGCCTGTGGGCTTGGCCTGCGAAACGTCGCTGCTGGTACTCACGCCGCTCCTCCGCTCGACAACTGAAATTTCAGTCTGTTTCTTGCAAGTCATATCAGTTGCGTGCCTCTGACGTCAAGGACGCTAGAATCACGCGCGTGCCGGACCACGGGGCCCTGAAAGCGAGACCGACCGATGGCGGCAGGGAGTCGGTGACCTCGTTGAAAGACCGCGCGTACCTGGATCTGCGCGACCAGATCATCTCGCTGGAGATCGAACCCGGCTCGCTCCTTCAGGAGGACGAGCTGATGCGAACGCTCGGGGTCGGGCGCACGCCGATCCGCGACGCGATCAAGCGCCTGCACCACGAGCGACTCGTCGTCGTTCTCCCCCGTCGCGGCACGCTTGTCTCGGACATCAACATCACCCATCTTGCCCAGCTCTCTGAGGTGCGCGTCCGCAACGAGGGCTTCGCCGCCTCTTTGGCCGCCGAGCGAGCGACCGACGCCCAGCGAGACCTGTGCGCGGATATGATCGACGCGCTCGGGGAGCTCGATAAGCGAACACTCCGCGAGGATGTGGTCGCCCTCGACCGTGACGTCCATGACCTCGTCTACAAGGCGGCCCACAACCCCTTCCTCGAGGACACTCTGCGCCAGCATTACAACCTGTCGTTGCGGCTGTGGTTCCTTGTGCTCGACCGCACGCTGCGCATCGACGCGCTCGTGCGCGACCACCGAGCCCTGCTGAACGCCATCCGCCGCCGCCGCCCGCCCCAGGCTCAGGAGATCGCCCAACAGCATGTCCGCGAGTTCGAACAGGCCATCCGCTCAGCCGTCTGACGCTGCTGCGACGCCGCTGCCGGACATCGTCGGCGAGGCGCGTCGCCTTCACAGCGCCGCGCTCGAGCAAGACCTGCCGATCAGGCTCATCGGGGGACTCGCGGTTAGGCTCCGCGCGGGCGATGGCATGCACCCCTCCCTGTCTCGCGAGTACAAGGACATCGACTTCGTCACTCCTAAGGGCCGCGGGAAGGCCGTTGTGGAGTTCTTCTCCAAGATGCAGTACGACCCCGATCGCGAGTTCAACGCCTTCAACGGCGGCACCCGGCTCCTCTTCCACGACCCGACGAACGGCCGACAGCTCGACGTCTTCGTCGGCTCGTTCCGGATGTGCCACGAGATCCCGTTCGCGGACCGGATCGCACTCGATCCCTCGACCGTACCCCTCGCTGAGCTGCTGCTGACCAAGCTCCAGGTGGTCGCCCTCAACGAGAAAGACCTTCGCGATGCGATCGCGATCCTTCACCATCTCGACGTCGGCGACCAGGATGGCGACACGATCAATGCCCAGCGGATCGCACAGCTGTGCGCCGCAGACTGGGGACTGTGGCGGACCTGCACCATGAACCTCGACCGGATCCGCGACGGCGTTCACCTCTACGGCCTCAGCGAGGTGGAACGAGGCCTGGTGGAGCACCGCCTGGCTCGCCTTGGTGAGTGGATCGACGCCGAGCCGAAACCCCGCGGCTGGCGCCTGCGCGACCGGATCGGCGATCGCAAGCGCTGGTATGAGGAGCCCGAGGAAGTGACCTGACCGCGCCCTCCGATCCGAGTGGGATCTTGACGGTTGATCTCCACGATCTGTGGCGTCGACGGCCTCTTGCCTTCCCTTCGAACCAGCGTGCCTGTCGACTACGTCTTGGTGATCGCCGGCATGGTCTCGTGGAATAAACCGCTTCGATGAGGGCCAAGCCGACAAGCGCGCCGTCACGATCCCATCGGCTTGCTCGGGATGACTACACTGCGGCGATGGAACCGCCCAGTTTGGTTGCTCCAGCGGCGACTGCGTACGCGGCCGACCGAACCAGTCAGTTCGACGGTTCATTGGCCGCAGCGGTTGGGTGGACATCGGAAAACACGCCGGTGCCGGGATTGATGAGCGGGCTCGCCGAGGCAAGGTTGCTCGAGGCGTTGATAGTTATCGGAGGCGCCTCGCGGGTTCTCGAGATCGGGACATTTACCGGTGTCGGCACGCTAACAATGGCGGCGGCCATGTCGCCTGGGGGCCGAATCACAACGCTTGAAGTCGACGAGGACATCGCCGCCGCGGCGCGGACTCACTTCGACCAAACCCCCTATAGGGGCCGAATCGAGCTGATCGTCGGCGACGCTCGCCGGACGATCTCCGAGCTGGAAGGCCCATTTGACTTGGTGTACATCGATGCCTGGAAGTCTGATTACCCTGCTTACTACGATGCCGTTCTTCCCAAGCTTGCCGAACGAGGGGTCATCGTCGCCGACAATCTGTTCCGCGAGGGCGCGGCGCTCGATGACGACGCACGAGACGAGGGAACAGTGGGGATTCGGGAGTTCGCACACCGAGTCCAGCAAGATCAGTCGGTCCACAATGTGCTCCTGACCATTGGCGACGGGGTGATGATTGTGTGGCCGAAGCCGACCGGCACTCATTAGCCAGGCCGGGGGTTTGTCGACGGCCGTCGTCGAAACACACGATGCCCGGCTGACGAGCGGCGCGCGAGGTCACTGAACACCGGCTGATCGAGGCGAAACCACCATTGTCTCGAGGACCGTCACAACACAGTCGCGTTGTCGCCCGCCGATGAACCACCGGCACTGCGGACGGCCCGGCGAGCACGCTCACGCCGCCGCGGCCAGCTCTTCTCGCAACGCCGCCGGGCGGGTGTATGCGTCACGCGGCCGGGCGCTGAGGACGACAGTGTTCGACCCCTCCCTGTACGCGAACGGTTCCACCGTGACGCGGAAACCACTGCGCTGCCCGACGAGCTGGAACGCTGGCCCGTTAAGCCAGTTGACAATCGAGCCCTCGAGCTTGCCGGGGCCTCGGTAAGCGGCATACTGGCTAATCTCACGGACGAATAGGTCCTGGGCTATGACAACCCCTTCGTGGTGCAGAAGCGCAAGCGTCTGCGCGAAGCTCTCGATGGCAACCGTGGAAGCGTGCACGCGCGTCCACTCCGGCAGCTCGTCGAGTAGCTCGTCGACGTGTAAGTCAACGCTCGGGGCCACCCGGATCGAGGCAGGCGCCGGGATCTCCTCGTAGATCTCCTCGAGGTGGACGGCATCCCATACGTTCGACCAGAAGCGGACCCCGCCGGCAACGTCGCCAAACGCCTCTGGACCGTGACGGAGCACCTGCTGGACTCGGGCGACAAGCGCGTCTTCCGACACACCGTGGGTCGCCGACAGCTCGCCGATCTCCCGAGGAGTGATGCTCGCGCGGACCAGCGGTTCATAGGCGCGGTCACCGACCCGCAGCAGTTCGTCGGTGGGGAGGTTGTCATAGAGGTTGCAGGTGTGAGCGAACAGCACCTTCCCACGGAGGTGCGCAAGGCCGTCGATCGGATTTCGGACATCGAGCTCCAGGCATGTCACCAGCCGGGCATACGGCGCAATGCGTTCTGTCGCACGGGCGAGCACGTGCGGGGAATAGTCCGCCATCACGTAGCGCACCCGCTCCAGGTAGTCACGTCCGCGAAGCTCGCAGGCCTTGGCGAACTCGTCTAGCCACACCTTGGCCTGCTGACCATCGCCAACGCCGAACTCGAGCACGTGGATCTCTTCCGGCAACTCCGACCACTCGTCGAGGCGGTCGAGGCTCTGCATGAAAGTCTCGATCTGCTCCGCCCAGAAGGCCTGGTTCGTCCCATCAGACACGCCACCGGGCAGTGCGGAGGCGTAATCCTTGTGGAAGGTCTCGTCCCAGGCGCCCAGGTGGCGCCAGTAGCTGCGATTGAAGGACCAAATCACGCTTTTGCTCGGCCGGACCCAGTCCTCGAGGTGGATGCACTCGTGCACGTCCGGAATCAGGCCAAGCGCCTTGGACAGCCGATCCACGATGTCACGAACGAGGACGTCGTACGGCACGTCCTTCGCGCGGCGTACGTCGATCGCGATCTCCGCCAGGGGTAGATCTGGCGCGCGGAGATTCTTGCCCGGGATCCGGCCGAATGGTCGCACCATGACCGGAGCGCGGAAGTTACGCCGGTATTGGACCCAATCCAGCACGGCGGCCAAGCGTGAGTGATCGAGATTCACCGTTTCGGCTGCCTCAGCCAACGCGGGCAGAATCGCCTGAAGGTCCTCCGGTCGGGCGCGTCCGATGCAACTGAGCTGGATCACCACAAGTACTCCTCTCACGCCTCACACACGGTCCTTGGATGGTCTCTCCCGGAACGCCTTCTTGCGACGGCCATGAGAGAGGGATTCCCTAACCGACTGAGCAGGTCAAAACACGACGGTGGTAGTGCCATGTCGGATCACCCGGTCCGCGAGCTTTGTCGCGACCCGCCCGAACTTCATCGCGCTCAGTAGCGGTAGTGGTCTGACTTGTAGGGCCCGTCGGCCGGGATCCCGAGGTAGGAGGCCTGGCCGGCGGTGAGCGTGGTCAGCTTCACGCCAAGCGCCGGCAGATGCAGCCGCGCCACCTTCTCGTCGAGGTGCTTGGGGAGCGTGTAGACCTGCAGCTCGTAGCGGTCGGTGTGCACGAACAGCTCGATCTGCGCGATCACCTGGTTGGTGAACGAGTTCGACATGACGAAGCTCGGATGCCCGGTGGCGTTCCCCAGGTTCAGCAGGCGCCCCTCGGACAGCACGATCACCGAGTGCCCGTCCGGGAAGACCCACTCATCAACCTGCGGCTTGATGCCGATTCTGTTGATGCCCGGAATCCTCGACAGACCGGCCATGTCGATCTCGTTGTCGAAGTGGCCGATGTTTCCGACGATCGCCTGATGCTTCATGCGCGCCATGTGCTCTGCCGTGATCACGTCGCGATTGCCCGTCGCGGTGACGAAGATGTCCGCCGTCTCCACGACGTCCTCGAGCGTCAGCACCTGGTAGCCGTCCATCGCCGCCTGCAGCGCGCAGATCGGGTCGATCTCGGTGATCACCACCCGGGCCCGCTGCCCGCGCAGCGACTCCGCACAGCCCTTGCCGACGTCCCCATAGCCGCACACGACCGCGAGCTTGCCGCCGATCATCACGTCGGTCCCGCGGTTGATCCCGTCGATCAGCGAGTGCCGGCAGCCGTACTTGTTATCGAACTTGCTCTTGGTCACCGAATCGTTGACGTTGATCGCCGGGAACAGCAGCTGTCCCTGCTCGGCGAACTGATACAGCCGGTGCACGCCCGTGGTGGTCTCCTCGGTCACGCCCTTGATCTCCGCCGCGATCCGCGTGAACCGCTGCGAGTCCTCCTCGAAGGAGCGCCCGAGCAGTCCGAGCACGATCTGGAACTCCTCGGACTCAGCACTCGACGGGTCGGGCACGGCGCCCGCCCGCTCGAACTCCACGCCCTTGTGCACCAGCAGGGTGGCGTCGCCGCCGTCGTCGAGGATCATGTTGGGGCCGGTCGAGCCACCGTCATCAGCCGGCCAGGTGAGCGCCTGCTGGGTGCACCACCAGTACTCCTCCAACGTCTCGCCCTTCCAGGCGTAGACGGGTACCCCGCGCGGCTCCTCCGGGGTTCCGTCGGGACCGACCACGATGGCCGCCGCCGCGTGATCCTGGGTCGAGAAGATGTTGCAGGAGGCCCAGCGGACCTCCGCCCCGAGCGCCACCAGCGTCTCGATCAGCACCGCGGTCTGGATCGTCATGTGCAGCGATCCCGTGATCCGGGCGCCGGCCAGCGGCTGGCTGTCCGCGAACTCCCGCCGCGTCGCCATCAAACCGGGCATCTCGTGCTCGGCCAGCCGGATCTCCTTGCGGCCGAACTCAGCCAATCCAAGATCGGCCACCTTGAAATCTGCCTTGGCAGCGGTCGTACTCATGCGAGGTTCTTCTCCGGGGTCGGATGGGTGAACTTGGTCATGCGGTGCAGTTCGGACACGCGCGTCTCGACCTCCTCGGAGGTCAGACGCACGACGCGCTCGGTCCCAAACTCCTCCACATTGAATGACGCCACCGCCGTCCCATAGGCCATTGCCGTGGCCAGCAGATCGTGGTCAACCGGCGCACCGCCGTTCGAGGCAAGGTAACCGGCTAGGCCACCGGCGAACGTGTCCCCGGCGCCAGTGGGATCGACGACGTCCTCGAGTGGGTAGCCCGGTATCGAGAAGAATCCCTCGTCCGTCACGAGGACCGCGCCATATTCACCTTGTTTGGCGACCACAGCTGTCGGGCCCATAGCGAGCACCTCGCGTGCCGCGCCCCCGAGCGACGGCTTGGCAGTCAACTGGCGGAGCTCCGCGTCGTTCAGGACGACGCAGTCGACCCGCTCGATCACCGCGAGTAAGTCCTCACGCGCGATCTCGATCCAAAGGTTCATCGAGTCCAGCGCCGTCCACCGCGGGCCGGCACACTGGTCGAGCACCAAGGCCTGGAGTGAGGGCTGAATGTTGGCCAGGAAGAGCACGTCGCAGTTGCGCGCGGCCTCGCTCAGCTTCGGCTCGAAGTGCTCGAACACTCCGAGCTGGGTGTCGAGCGTCTCGCGCGAGTTGAGATCCCACCCGTACTCGCCGCGCCAGAAGAAAGTCTTTCCGTCCTCAATGACTTCGATGTCATCCGTCAGCGTGCCGCGCGTGGTAAGCACCTCGAAGTCCGTGTCGGCGAAGTCCCCGCCGACGGGACCGACGATCCGAACCTGGTCAAACAGCGAGGCAGCCAGCGCAAAATGGATTGCCGCTCCGCCTAGCATCCGGTCGCGCTGCCCGACTGGCGTCTTCACGGCGTCGTAGGCCAACGATCCAACCACGGTGACACTCATCGCGCATCCCCTCGGAGAAGCCGTGGACGCTCGCCCCGCGCGCACGCGGGGCGAGCGCCCGTCGTCCCTGGAGGAGGAGAGGGGACTCCGGACGACGTCATGCCGCGACGACCTCACTGGCCGGCGCAGGAAGTCCGGCAGCCTCGGCCAGCGCAGTTGCCTTGTTGGTGCGCTCCCAGGTGAAGTCCGGCTCGTCACGGCCGAAGTGGCCATAGGCGGCGGTCCTGCGGTACAGGGGCCGATGCAGCTCGAGCTCTTCCCGGAACGAGCCAGGCCGCAGGTCGAAGTGCTCATCGATTAACCTCGCGATCGTTCCCCGTCCGACGCGCTCGGTCCCAAAGGTCTCCACCGCCACGGAGACAGGCCGCGCGACCCCGATCGCATAGGCAACTTGGAGCTCGCACCGATCCGCCAAGCCGGCCGCTACGACATTCTTGGCCGCCCACCGCGCCGCGTAGGCGGCGCTCCGATCTACCTTCGACGGATCCTTCCCCGAAAACGCGCCGCCCCCGTGACGCGCCATACCGCCATAGGTGTCGACGATGATCTTGCGCCCGGTCAGCCCGCAGTCGCCCACGGGACCGCCGATCACGAACCGGCCAGTCGGGTTGACGAGGAAGTTCGACTTGAGCGCGGTGGGGTCGTAAAGCTCAGCCGGCAGTACCGGCTCGACCACGTGCTCCCACAGGCCATCGGGGATGAGCGATTCCGAACCCTCCGCATGCTGCGTCGAAATCAGCAACTTCTCGATCGCGACCGGGCGGCCGTCGCGGTAGCGCACCGACACCTGGGTCTTCCCGTCAGGACGGAGATAGGGCAGCACCCCGTCCTTGCGCACCGCGCTCAGCCGCTCGGCCAGCCGATGCGCAAGCGAGATCGGCAGCGGCATCAGCGACGGCGTCTCGTTCGTCGCGTACCCGAACATCATCCCCTGATCACCGGCACCCGCGACATCGAGCGTACCGCCGTTCGAACCGCCAGTGCGCGTCTCCAGCGCTCGGTCTACACCCTGCGCGATGTCAGGCGACTGCTTGTCGATGGCGTTAATGACCGCGCACGCGTCGGCGCTGAACCCGAGCGAGGCGTCGGTGTAGCCGATCTCCCGAATCGTCGAGCGCGCCACTTCCTGTATGTCGACCACGGCATCTGTTGAGATCTCGCCCGACACCACCACCAACCCGGTGTTCACGAGCGTCTCGCACGCCACCCGCCCGTACGGATCCTGGCCCAGAACGGCATCGAGGACGCCATCGGAGATCTGATCAGCCATCTTGTCCGGATGACCCTCGGTCACCGACTCGGAGGTGAAGAGGAATTCGTTGTCTGCGTACTGGCTCATGGGCATCGGTCCTATGTGATCGAGGCAGATCCCCGATCTGCCGGACTACGGAGTTGGATTGCCGGCTCAGCGGCACGCTGCTCCACGAACTGGACCGTCTCAACGAGGCGGTTGAACGTGAAGAAGTGCAAGCCGGCGACACCGGATTCGACGCCGACCTGAGGGCCGATCGCACCAAGCAACTCACCCGCGGGACCTAATCCTGGACGAGCGAGCAGGCGAACCGCGCGCTGCTTGCGAATGAACGAGACTGAGGCACCCACTCCCACGCGTAAGGAGAGCTCGAGCAAACGCCGGCGGTCGACGATCCCCGGAATGCCGACGTACACAGGCAACGACACCCCCGCCTCGCGCACGCGAGCCAGCCAGTGAAGGACCGCGTCGGGATCGAAGCAAAGCTGGGTGACCATGTAGTCGGCCGCCGTGTTCTTGCGAGACAACGTATCGAGCAGCGTCGGGTCATCAATGAGCGGATGGCCCTCGGGGTAGGCGGCCACCCCGACGGTCGACGGCGCGTTCGGGTGGCTGCGGAGCAGGTGAAGGAGTTCGAGCGCCGACTCGTACGGCCCCAAGGGCTCGGGTACATCGCCACCCACGAGGAAGACGTGATCCAGCCCGACCTCGTGCATGCTCAAGAGGAGACTGTCGAGGTGCTCGGGCCCGCCAACCATCCGCGCCGCGAGGTGGACGATCACCGTATGTCCGCGCCCGCGGAGTCGGCGCGCAACGTCGATGGTGTGATCATTGCCGTGCCGCGGCGAGCATGTGACGGTCAACGTAAGCAGCCGAGCGACGCGGAGGGCCGCCGATTCGGCCGACTCGAAAGGGAGCACCTCGAAGCGCAAGGCGCCGAGTTGAGTCGGCCCGGATTCCATGGCTGGCAACTCTGGCGGCCTGCCGGTCGGTCCGCGACATCCGATGAGTGGGTATTCCCCTCCCGAACGGATAGCCGCGACCTCAGCGGTCCCGTTGACTCGGAGTGCAGCCCGAACGCACCTGGAGCGGAGGGCAGGTCGCTCTTCTGGACAGGTAAACCCCGCCGTACTGGGGTCGCGGTGCCTACCGCCCCCGAATAGCGTCGCGGCATATGTCAGTGGGCAACGATGCCTTACAGGCAATCCTGACAAGCCGTGGCGCCGTAATGACCAAGCGCGGCGGCATGAGCGTCCCCGCGCACTTCGGCTCGGCCGCGGGCGAGCTGTCGGCCTGCGTGCGCGGCGTCGGCATCGCCAACCGCTGTGACCTTGGCAAGCTCGTGGTCGCGGGCGCGGAACGAAGCATCCGAGCGCTTGCCCGCCATCATGTCAGCGTGGAGCTCGCCCCCGGCGGCGTTGCGGCGACCCGGGAGGGATGGTGGTGCGCCGATCGGGCCGATCGACTGCTCGTGCTCGTGGCTGCGGAGGCGCGGGCGCGGCTGCACGCGACGCTCATGCAGGACGTCCGAGGGCGAGACATGACAGTTTTCGACGCGTCCCAGAAGCTGGCGTCGCTGGCCATTGCTGGCCGCGGCATGCATCACCTTTTAGCTCTGCTCAGGATCGTGCCGCCGATGGGCAATCTGCGATCCGTCGCTCCGTACTCAGCCGTTGACCTCGGGGGTCTGCGTGTCAATCTCTTGCTCGAGTCCGATCACCGCGCGCTGCTGATCACCGATGTCGCACACGCCGACGAGGTATGGCAGGCCGCTGAGACAGTCGGTCGACCACTCGGCCTGAGCCTTGTCGGTATTGACGCCCTCGAGCGATTCGCCGTGTTCGAGACCATGCAGCTCCGCCGGACGGTGGCACCGTAGGCTGTTGCTTTCGACTCGCTGCCGACGTCCTACGTCATTTCGCCGTTGGCCCGGTTTAGCGTCAGGCGTAGGTACCGGGATGTCGCCTCGGCGCGGTTGGCGGCGTGAAGCTTGCGCAGGATGTTCTTGACGTGATATTTGACCGTCCCCTGGGACAGGACGAGGTCGCGAGCGATGCCCGCGTTCGTTTCGCCGCGCACCATCAGCTTGAGCACCTCAAGCTCGCGGCGTGTGAGTAGATCTCGCAGCCCGCGCTCGCCGCTTTGAACAGCCCGCCCGACGATCGGTGCGTCTGGACCCGGCCCGTCCTCGCCAAGGGTGATTGCTCCCTCTCCGAGCTCGCTAGTGCGCGTATCGGCCCAGCTGGCCATGCGTCGCATCTCTTGATGCTGGATCCGCAGGCGATGGCGAAGCACGGCGCGCTCGTAGACGATCGCAAAGCAGAGGGCGAACGCTGCCAGCGCCGCGGCGTCCTGCTCGTCGATCGATTGCCCCGAGGCTCCCCGTTCACCGTGAAGGAACCCGCTCACCTGTCCGTCAAGCAGCAGCGGCGCCGCGGCGTATTCCGTCCACGCCAGCACGTCACCAAAAGCGGACAGCCGTCTCGCCTCCTCGGCGTCGATGCGCACGACTCGCGCGCGTCGCTGCCGCATGATTTCGCCTTCGATGAGCGGATACTCCAGCCGGACCGGGACTTCGCGTAGCGCTGCCAGCAGCCGCTCTGACTTGCCATTCGGCTCGTGGACCGACACGGCGGTCAGGAGGCCGCTCCGAACGCTCGACAGCAGGACCCTGTCATACGCCAGCAAGCCCGCGGCCACGCTAGGAGCGTTGGCGATGATCTCACTTGGAGGCCCGAGGTCGGCAAGCCGGGAGAGGGCGTCGCTCAGCTCAAGCGAGCGAATTGGCGTCCCAACCGTGCTCACGCCCAACCGTTCCACGGCGGCCCGGAGGCACTCTGAGCCGCGCTACCGCGGTAGATCTCGAGCAGATAGGTGACGAGCACTGCGTCCTCGCCGATGCGCAGCGTGTAGCCGTCTGAGAGCTGTTCAACGTCCGCTATGTGCTCGGCCTGCATGCCGTGGGTTGCCGGTAGGTCCTGAAGCTCCCACGCCACGACATCGGCTGATAGCCCGGCTGCGGCGAGCAGCTGAAGTGTCTTCTCGCGTGAGAGGAGAGACGCGAGGGTCAAAAAGCAGCGCCCTTCCGGCGCCAGCGCCCGGGGGAGCCTGCCGATCACTTGGTCGACGAGGCCTCGTCCCCAGTAGTCGGTCGGTCGATGACTCGAGAGCTGTGACCGCGGATCGATTGGCGTCTGTGGAAGGTTCGCGACCACTACCTCGTAGCGTTCCTCTGGGAGCCACGGATAGATGTCCTCTACTTCGGCAGTCACCCGTTCGGCCACGCCCTGACGGAACGCGTTCTCAAGCGTGTTGGCGAGAGGATGTCGCGTAATTACCGTGTCGTCCGGCGGGTTTAAGACTATTCCGGGATGGCTCAGAGCTTCATTGGTTGTGATCGTGATCAGTCGT
>Ga0335074_10002378_pt1 | contig 25626 bp, 19 predicted proteins | sample Lox_Sample_23_FD_206715 | JGI IMG/M metagenome (GOLD analysis project Ga0335074, IMG submission 206715) | Soil microbial communities from Loxahatchee National Wildlife Refuge, Florida, United States - Lox_Sample_2.3 | ecosystem: Environmental > Terrestrial > Soil > Wetlands | place: USA... | reverse complement strand
AGTTCTTGGTGGTGGGGTCGCGGAGGCGAGGAGGCGGGGAGCAGCCCTCGGTCGTCGTGGCAAAATATTCAGGTATTTGGCTGACTTTGTCCCGCCGGGTCACCCACTCTGACTGGTCGAGCCAGCCAGGCGGTGCCCGGCGCATGACGGCAAGCTTCGCCCGGTTTGTCAAAACCACTTCCTCAGGCTGAGGAGCGCCCGAGGGTATGGGCCAATGCGCGCAGGCCCTCCGGTGCGCCTCGCCGGAGCAACTCTGGTCCATCTACTTGCGGCAACGGGTGCTCGAGCCGGGGCTGTGACGCGACTGTGACGCCTCCCTGGTTCGATACCTGGCATAGGTAGAGCCACTGCCAGGGAGGAACGAATGGCCAGGAGCATCGCCCCCAGGAACATGCGCAGCTCAGGTTTGCCTGGACGAGCAGGCAGGGCCCAGTGCCGGACCGCCGTGGCGTTGCTGGCCGCCATAACCTCGATCGTCGCTTCGGCGGCCGAACCCGTCGTGGACGCCCCGCCGGCCGCTGCCCAGCGGGTGGCAGCCGACGTGCCTATCGACGGTGCAACGGGCTGCCCGGCTCAATTGATCCTGCAGGAGGCCGACGCTCACTGTGTCAGCTGGCCGGTCGAACCATTCCTGGGTAACCGGCACCAGACCGCTAGTTCGTGCGGGCAGATGCTTTTCATGCAAACGCCGCTCAACGACGCCATCGACGAGTACGTGGCGATGTGGAGCTGGACGCAACCCAACCAAAACCCTCCTCCCGACCACCCCTGGATGTTCACCAGCCTGGATGGTGGTCCTTACGGCGAGGAGGTCTGGTCGACAACCAGCATCAACGGGCAAAACACGGGCTTTGGCGGCGACAGCGTGTTCTACCAGGTGCCGCAGGGGGACGGCGTGTGGTTCGTCGCCGCGGGAGGTGGCCCAGGGGCCTGCTCGTCCGATGCGGGCATCGCGCAGGGCTGGGCCGTCACCTACAAGTGGGAAGTCAGCGGCCAGGTCACTTACGTGGGCACGGGAGTGCCCGTGCCCGGCGTGACTGTTGTTGCTGACTGTGCAGGCGGCGGCAGCACCACCACCGACGACAACGGCTACTACCACTTCCTCCTCGGCAAGGGCCCCTGCACGATCACTCCCCAGCCCCCTGACGGCGCTACCGCCGACCCCGAAAAGCGGGTGCTCGACGTCGAAGGCAACATCGACAACGCCAATTTCGAGATCAGCGGGGTGCTGTACTTCAAAGTCGAGAAGGGGCTTTCGGTCAAGTCCAACTCAACCCTCGGCGCCGGCCTCATCAAGGCCGGGACCGCCTTCACCGAACGGGTGACGCTGAAGGACATCTCCAAGACCAAGACGGTCGTCGTCGCCCCCATATACCCGACACTGTCGGGCAACGCCAACGGGGGGGCGCTCCAACCCGTTGGTGGCATCGTACAAAGACAGATCACCTCCCTCGGCACCGCCAACCCGTCGCCGATAGTGGTGCTCGGCCCGGGGCAGGAGCAGGTTTTCGACTCGGTCATTTACACCGACGCCAGCAAGTCTTTGGGCACTGACGACGGGGGCAAAAAGGTCTCAGGCGGCACGAGGGCCTACGTCCAGTTCAGCGTGCCGCGGGCGTTCACCCTCGAGGCGGGCGACAAGCTGAAGCCTCTTGACCCGCGCCTGATCGTGGTGGCCCCCGGTTCAACTGGCCAGATCAGGGTCGGCATCGACGACAGTGCCCCTGACCAAGCGCCCTTCAATGGCTACCTGGCGGCTTGGGACATCTCTAAAGGGCTCTGGTTGGGCCTTTACCACTTCACCGTCGGCCTCGTCCAGGGAGTCGTCACCACGCTCGAGGCGCTCGGCTCGGCGGTGGTGAACGTACCCACGGCGATCATCAACTACGTGGACGCCGAGGCCCAGCTCTGGCAGCAGATAAAGGACAACGAGGGTGAAGCGGCGGCGTTCGTCACCATCGTCACCGACCAGATGCAGCTGGTCTACAAGCAAGCACCGTTCCTGCTGAAAAAGCTCGGTGACCTGAAAGCCGCTGTGAACACGGCCGTCTACAACCATTTCAACAAGATCGAACAGGACTGGCGCCAAGGGGACTGGGAACAGGCCCTCACGGACTGGGCCGACGACGGGGCCAACCTGAGCGCCAACCTCTTGATCCTGAACCCCTCTCTCATGGCCGGCGCCATCGGCGACGCCACTATCGCCCGGGTCCCAGGTGTGGTCGAGGACCTCGATGCTGCCGAGGCAACTGAGTTCGCCAAGAACGACGAAGTGGTTGACGAGGCCATGGGCACCGGTGAGCCCGAGGGTGAGATCGGCGAGGCCGAAGCGGCCGACGAGGCGCTGGCGCCGGGCAACGTGCTCAGCCTTGCTCAGGTCGCCAACATCTTCGGGGTGTCACCTACCGAGTTCGCCAGCATGGTGGAGACCGCTAAGAAGTACGACGTCTTGATCACCCTGCGCTCCCGGGCCACTGAGGCAATCTCGTTGGTCGAGAAAGGGCTTTCCTACGTAAAGCCGGCTGCCATAAAGCTGAAGACCGTGTCGGCAATAGACATCAAGTACCTTGGCTACCCGGCCGACATCACCCTCCAAGGCGAAGAGGTGAGCACCATCGGCCAGGTCCTCGTCAAGAAACCATTGTTCGTGTCCGAGGACTGCTTGTTGTCGTGCGCCTCGGCCAAGTTCGAGGCCGACCTCATCTCACTCGGCCTGGACAAGGACAACCCCGTGTTCTGGGAGGCCCAAAGCCGCTATGTACAGCGTTACGAGGAATGGTTCAGCAAAAACCCCGGGTACGTGAGCAATCTGGAGACTGCCTCCAAGGACCACTACCTGACACTGGACTGGCACTGGGGGGAGAACCACATCTATGCCGACCAGGTCGAGAGCGCCCAGAAAGTCGGGTTCCGGCTGGCGCCGGGCCCAGCCGGGACACTGGTACCCCAAGTGAGGATGGGCGCCGGGGCTTGGAAGTCGATAGCTGGGGACATCGACTTGGTGTCGGTGACCGGTATCGACAACAGCGCCCTAAGCGACCAGCAGTACGTGGACGTGCTCGAAGAAATGGGAGCAGGCCCCGTCATGACCCAGCACCCCGCCACCTCGACCTGGTACAGCGACGTCAACGACGACACCTCTATCTTCGACCCAACCGACCCAAACTTTTCCGACAAAGCCAAGTACATGCAGGCTGACAAGTGCTGCCTGATGCAGGTGGGCCCGGACGGCAAGGCCCGGGCCGTGAAGTTCCAGCTCGATGGCAGCCAGTTCGTCGACAAGAACGACTACTACATCAACTATGTCGGTGGTTACCGGGCGCCCGCTCCCGGAGTGCCCGCCGCTCCGTGACCGTCCGGCTTTCCCGCACCTTTTCGGCGCCTACGTCTCGCTCACCCTCACCTCGCTGAGCGGACTGCTTGCGCGCTGTCCGTTGCGAGCATGGGCCCCGCGTCCAAGCTGGGCCCTGAGAAACTGTAGGCACCTGAGCCAACCTGGAAAACGGCCTCCCGCTGGCCGACCTGGCCCGGGTAGTCGCCCGTGCCAGCCCGTACTGCTCTGCCAGATGCGACAACCTCGTCCGGGCGTGAGGAGGGGACGTGGACGCTCGCGGCGATATTTGGTGGTAGCTCGACATCCCACCGCAGCACCCCATCCCCAAGTGACCAATCGCTCCTGATCTCACCTCTCACGGACCTGTAGGAACCGCGAGCAAAGGTTAGTGAACCCCCCGGGTGCGGGCGTAATGCCAGCCGGTCAAATCCCGATGCCCCCGGTGCCAGTTCGATCCCGAGCACGAAGCGGTAAAGCCATTCCCCCGCCGAACCGAGCGAATAGTGGTTGAAAGAGTTCATTTTTGGCGATTGGAAGCCGCGGTCCTCGGTCCAACCGTCCCAGCGCTCCCAGATTGTCGTTGCCCCACGGTCAACTGAGTACAGCCACGATGGGTAGGTCCTTTGCTCCAAAAGGCGATAAGCCGCAGCCGTGTAACCGTTAGAGCTGAGCACCGGGAGGATGTAACCCACTCCCACGAACCCCGTTGTCAGGTGCCAATCTTCGTCTTCAATAGCGTGCACCAGGTGCTCTGTAGTGGTCCGCCTCATATCGGGGGGCACGAGGCCCATGTGGAGCGCGAGCACGTAGGCGGTCTGCGTCCCCGAGACGACGGTCCCATCAGGATGGAGGTACGCGCGCCGGAACGCCTCTGTGATCTCGCCCTGAAGGACAAGGTACTCTTCGGCCTTGTCGGGGCGACCGATAGCTTGAGCGACCTCCGCCATCAGGCTCGCGTCATAGGCCCAGTACGCCGTCGCAAGAAGCGGCCTTGGTGTCCTGTCACCCTTTGGGGCTAGCCAATCCCCGTAGTCGTTGCCGAGGTCGACGGCCCAAAGTTTACCCGGGTTGTTGGCGGCCAAGTAGTCCATCCAGGCGACCATGGAGGGGAACTGACGCTCCAAGACAGCGGTGTCCCCGTACATCTTGTACATTGTCCAAGGCACTATGACACCCGCGTCGGCCCAAGCTGGCGAGCCGCGCCATTCGTTGAGCCTTGGGGCGAAATCCGCGAAAGCACCGGATGGCAACTGAGCATCTGCCACATCATCAAGCCATTTGGAGAAGAAGGCGGCAACGTCGCGGTTATAGGCAGCTGTCCGAACGAATATTTGAGCGTCGCCCAACCACCCGAGGCGCTCGTCTCGCTGTGGGCAATCCGTAGGTATGCTTATAAAATTGCCTCTTTGGCCCCAATCTATGTTCGAGTAAAGCTGGTTGATGTCCTTTGAGGAGCATTCGAACTTGCCGGTTGGAGGGATGTCCGAATGCACGGCTTGGGCGCAGACCTGAGCAACGTTGCCGGCGGCTAAGCCTGAGATCTCGGCGTAGCGAAAGCCGTGGAAGGTGAACCGCGGAGAAAGGTCTTGCTCGTCGTCTGTCACTAGATAAGTGTCTCTTTGGCGAGCCGTCCGGAGGTTGTCGAGGTAGAGGCTGCCGTCGCTGTCGAGCATTTCGGCATGGCGGACCTCGACGAGGGGGCCTGCCCGGCCCCTGGTCTTTACCCTGACCCAACCAGCGAGGTTTTGCCCGAAATCCACCCGCACCGCGCCCGAGGGGCTCTCCGCGACCTCACGCGCCGGCAGGTCTTCGGTGACACGAATGGGAGGCCCAGGGTCGGCGATGAGTGCCGGTCCCTCAAGGGGCCGGCACGCGACGGGTAACCACGCCGATGCGTCGTATCCTGGACGGTCCCAGCCGAGTGGCTCTCTAGTGGGCTCGCGGCGTTCGCCCATAAGCAGATCTGCGTAGGCAACAGAACCCGTCGAACCGCGCCATTCCTGGTCTGTCACGACCTCCTGGCCGCTGCCATCCGCCATACGAAGGACCAGTTGTGCCAAAAGCTGCGGGGAGCGGGCGTAATGAGCTCCGCGCCGCTTGGGGTCAAAACCGAAGAACCCGCAAGCCCACCCATCGGCGACGATAGCTCCCAGCACGTTTTCGCCCGGGACAAGGAGCTGTGTTACGTCGTAGGTCTGGTACAAGACGCGGCGCTTGTAGTCGGTCCACCCAGGTGAGAGCACGTCGTCGCTCACGCGACGGCCGTTCATGTGCACCTCGTAGATGCCAAGGGCGGTTACGTGAAGTCGCGCTCGCAACACTTGTCCCTTGACTTCGAACGTCCGCCGGAAGTAAGGGACCGGGGCCATTGCGGCCGTTACGGGATCTATCGGGCCATCGCCTGAGGGTACGCCAAACGAGCTCGGTGCCTGCCTGAGGAGGATCCACTTAGCCCGCCAACCGGTCTTCCCGTCGAGAGCTACCTCGAGAAAAGCCGGCTCGCTCCACGGACCGGAGGCGTCACCTTCGTCCCAAACCCGCACAAGCCAGCTGTAGCGGTGACCGGCCAGCAGTGGTTCCCCAAGATAGGGCAGGTCCGTCGAGACGCTCGAGGAGACCTGCCCACTGTCCCAGGCGGTGACATACGCCCCGCCAGCATGAGCATCCAGGTCATGGACGACCACCTGGTAAGCCCGCTGGTACCTGCCCACGCCTGCGCCTTCTAAGGACCAACTAAGGCGTACGCGATCAGCCTCGACCGCAAGCGGGGAGACCTTATGAGCGCAACGAAGGGAGACGGGCCGGAGAGGCTCGGTTGTCACAATTTCAAAGCTCCTTCGGTCAGTCCGGAGACGAAATACCGCATAGTGAAGGCGACAAGCAAGAACATGGGAGCGGTGACGATCACGTACGCGGCGAACACAGCGCCGCCCTGGCTCAGGTTCACCCCAAAGCTGTCCACGAAGTCGATCATCCCTGCAGAGATCGTGAGCCTGTGCGGATCCTGGATCACGATCGTCGGCCAGAGGTAGTCGCCCCACACGTTGATGGTGACGAGGATGGCCCCGGTAAAAAGGACGGGCCTCGTGAGTGGCGCGACAACACGCGCCAGCACCTGCCTCTCAGAGGCACCGTCAACGCGAGCACTTTGGAGGAGCTCGTCGGGGATCTGGTCAAAGAAGCCTCGGAAGATGAGCACGAGGAGCGGCTGTGCAGTAGCGGAATATGGCAGGACGAGCGCCCACCAGGTATTGAACAGGTGCAGCTTTTGCACTGTCAGGAACAGCGGGATGAGGGTTAGCGTCCAAGGCACGAACAGCAGGGACACGTAGGCCATGAACAATATCGACTTGCCCCGGAAGCGCAGCTGGGAGAAGGCGTAAGCGCCGAGTGCTGCCGCTAAGACACCAATTGCGATTGACAGCGCTGCGACGATCACGGTGTTCAGGAGCGGCTGGTCGATCCCTTCCCAGGCGACTACGTAGTTGTGGAAGTCGAACTGGTTGAAGAGCGAGAACACTCCGTTGGTAAAGATGTTGCCACCAGTCTTCAACGAATTTGACGCCACGAAGATGAGCGGGAAGTACGTCATGAGGACTATCAGGGCACCGGCTGCGATAGTGACAACGCCATAAGTGATGCGCCGTTGGCGCGGGCCAGCCCACCGGCCGCTGGGGTGCGGCCGGTGGGCCCGAGGCTGGACGGCGAGTGAGGCCTCGCTCATGCTCGGTTAGCCCGAAGCCTCAGTATTTTGACAGGTCGACATGATTTTGCGCTGCCCACGCCGAGGCGGCAGATGTGAGCAGGGATTGCCATTGAGAGGCGAAACCCGAGTACGACAGCGAACCGTTCATGTACTCCTGGACGAGGCGCAACCCCGAAGTTGTCGCTGCTGTGGTCAAGACGTCGTCGAGCACGACGTCGATCACGGTCGGGACTCGGCCAGACGGCAGGAGGCTCGATAGCCCGGGAAGGTTGAGCGTCGGGGCACCGATCTCGATCGGGATCTCGCCACCCTTTTGGCTCTGGTTGATCCAGAAGCCGAGGTTTGCCGGTTTGAACAGCCAAGCGAGGAAGTTCATCACGACGGCAGTCTTTGCGGGTGTCATCGTGCTGTCCGCTTTCTGCGACGTTACGCCCCATTGCCCGTTGCCGTTGGGGCCACCGATCACTCCCCGGGTGATCGTGTTGAGAGCGTAACTGGTCGTGGCAGACGTGATCGTGGGCTCAGGGAAGACGCCGTACTTGCCTGCAAAGCCGATGGAGTTGAGGTTCGGGATGTACCAGCTGCCGCCCCACACAATCGCGACCTTACCTTCCGAGAGAAGGGCTTGCGAGTCTAAGGGCGGGGTCGTAGCGGTCTCGCTCGAACATGCGTCGTATGTCGATGCCCCCGAATAGGAGTACGGCGCGAGCTGGCCGAGGAGCTTCCAGACCTCTGCGTAGGCCGGGTTGCTCATGCTGATGATGCCCTTCTTTATGCCAACTGCCACGTCGAGGCCCGTTGTGACCTGCGCATGGTTGACATCGAACTGGGGGACTTTGTTTGCCAAGAGCGATGACGTGGCAAGGCGCTCGAACCATGAGGGGTTGCAGAGGCCGCCGTCGGCGAAGATAAAGGGCTGGATCCCAGCTGACTTGAGCTTCGCGAGGTCGGCCATGAACTGTGCCCACGTGCTGGGTGTCGAGGTTATCCCTGCCTTCGCGAACAGGGCTTTGTTGTAGAACATCCCCGTCTCGACAGCAGAGCCCAAGATGATGTCGATGTCGCCGTTGGGAGAGGTCATGTACGGGACCACCGAAGCCGGGAACAGTGAGAGCCAGCTCGTGTTCCCGGGTACATAGGGGTTAGGTTTTGCAAGGTATGGTTTGAGATTTTGGAGCAAGCCGGCAGGGAGAGACCCCGACGTGACGGGGCCGTACTGCTCCCACACGAGGTCGGGCGCGGCGCCACCAGAGGCTTCGCTTTCGACTTCCGCATTTGCCTGCGTGATGCTGGAGGTATTGTTCGGGAGCCACTGGACAGTGGTACCAGGATGGCTCTTTTCATACTGGGTGGTCAGCTGGGCCAAACCCTCGTTGTCGGAGGCCGTTATGAGGCCGGTGCTCGGCGGGAGCACTGCCTTGATCACTGTCGACGAGGAAGCGGCGGCGGGACCAGCGGCGATGACTGGGATCGCTCCCGGCACGACGGCGGCGGCCACGAGCGCAATGCAAAGGCGCTTGCGTGTCTTCTGCATGGAATTTATCCCTTTCTGTTTTGAGGTTCGTTGAGGTCAGTGCTATCGAGTGCGCGGCCGAAGGGCCCTCATCGCTCCGAGGGTAAAGATGAGCATGGCTGCGAAGAGGAGGGTCCCGATCGCCATCCCGTAGCCGTATTGGTCGTTTTGGAAGGCGGACTGGTACATGTCCAGGCCCGGCACAAGGGTCGCTGTCCCGGGGCCACCGTTGGTCAAGAGAAGAATTGGTATGAAGTTCTGGACAGCAAAGATGCCCGAGAGGATCACGACGATACGGAACTGAGGGACCAGCAACGGGATGTCTATGCGGAACGTCCGCTGGACAAGGCCTGTCCCGTCGACTCTTGCTGCATCGGTTATGTCCCTGGGGAGGTTCTGGAGGCCCCCGAGAAAGATCAGGAAGCCAAGGTTGGAAATCCAGGGGAACCCGATGAGGAGGATTCCGGCAAGAGCTGTATGCGGGTCGCTGAGCCAGGCCGGGTGTGGTAGCCCAACGCCTGCAAGGGTCCGGTCCACCAATCCCGTCCCTGGCTCGAGGAGGTAGTCCCAGACCTCGATCAATACGAGAGGAGGAAAAACGATCGGGAGCACTAGGACATACTTGACGACCCGGCCCATCCTGCTCGGCAGGTGAATGACAATTTCGGCCGCAGTGAACTGTGATACGAGCGAGATGGCGATGCTCCCGACGACGAGGACCAGCAAGTGCCTGACTTCGCCGCCGAAAGTGGGAGATTGGATGTACTGCTTGAACTGGGACAATCCTGCGTAGGTAGGGGGTGAGAACCCGTTCCAGGTGTAAAAGCCGCCGATGAGGCTCCTTACAGCGGGGTAATAACTGAAGATACCTATCAGCAAGAGGCTCGGGAGCAACAGCGCCCCCAAGAGCGGGCGATACCGGCGTGGTTTCCACGCCCGCGCCCCCTTGGTGCGAGATCGCTCCAGCGGCATGGGCGAAGGCAGGTCCGGAGCTCGGACGGCTGGCGCCATGTTGCTCTGGTCTACCGGCTCTCGTGCAGCAATGGCGAGATGAGCCCTGTGCAAAGCGGTGCCCATAGGTGCTTACGCGCCTCATAACCTTTCCAAAACTCCTGCCCAATGGGCGCGATCAACTTGTCGCTCAAGGGCCCCCCATTTGGTGTCCCCCCGATAATGGTCCCACCGAGGGTGGCCTTGTCGCTAGCACTACAATGACAGCTGATAGGACTATCTTGACATTCGGCGAGCGCCGGGGATCGTTATAGTGTTGCAGGCGCGGCTAAGGTACAGGCTAGGTAAAGATGGTGCAATCTCGGAGAGCGTAGCCAAGGAGTGGGACGATCTTGACGCCCAGGGTTACAAGGGCCCACGGTTTGAGGGCTGGGTCCGTTCATCTGTACTCCGAGCGTTCCATTTTGGGCAGGATCAGCCCCCGCCCAGGAGATGTCGTCGCCGCCTCGGAACTGTGGAGGCACGACACGCAGCAGACGATGCACGCCCATGAGTTCATGGAGATCGTGATTGTCAAGTCTGGGACAGCCCTCCACCGGATGCGCTCTGGTGCCTGCCGCATTCACAGTGGTTCTGTTCTGCTCATACGCCCAGGGGAATGGCACGCTTACGACAGCCCCGAAGATTTCCAAATCTGGAACGTCTATGTGCCATATAAGACCCTTGCGTCAGAGCTCGCCGCGCTCCGGAGCCATCCTGTTATGGCCGCGTTCACCTCAGCGCGAATAACGTCCGCCGGCGTGCCCGTTACAGGCGCAAGGCCCGCTGGGACGAGCAGTGAAGACGACGGGCAGCAAGCTCTGGCATCTTCTGCGATCGATCTCGCGAGCGTCGAGCCGTACCTGGTCGAGCTGTCGCAGCCTGTGCGGCGCTTGGACCGCAGTTTGGCACGCCTTGGCCAGCTCCTGGTAGTGCTCGAGGCGCTGGCTCCAGCTTTTACTTATTTAAAGCCAGGGGAGAGCGTCGCTACTACTCACCCCGCCGTGCTGACGGCTACCGAGCTGTTGGACACCGCACCCGAGTACCCCTGGTCACTTCCTGAACTAGCTGACCGAGTCCACATCTCTGCGTCCTACCTCTGCCGGCTCTTCACAAGAGAGCTCGGCATAAGCCCGCTTCACTATCTGGAGCGCCACCGTCTCGAGCTAACCGCGCATCTCCTCCTCGAGGGGGATATGCCGATGACCCAGATCAGCGCGACGGCTGGTTGGTCAGACAGCAATTACATGACGAGAAGGTTCCGTGGCTCCTATGGCATGTCGCCTACAAAGTACCGAGAACTGTTCCAGCGACGGCCAAGCTGAAGCGGGCTTATCGCGCCAAGCCCTTTACGAGTGACGATGCCGCCGTTATGCCAACAAGCACGACGGTCGCGCAAGTACTTGAGCTAGTGCGGCATGATCTTGAAAGACCCCGGCACGACGTTCACTTGGGTACGCACGCGGATGCCTGATGCCTACGCCGTTGCGGGCTCAAAGGGGTACTCCGCTTTTCCCAATTGCTGCGGCAAGCCGCAGGAGGGGCTGATGTGCTCCCGCGATCACTTGCAAGTCGTCATCGCTCAGCGTCTCCGCGGCAGCCGCTATCGCCGTTGCTCGCCTGCCGAGCCACTCTCCCAGGCTCTCGGCTACGGCCTCGCAGACAAACAGCTGGGCCACGCGCCTGTCCGGCGGCCCGCTCCTGCGCTCGAGCACGGCGGCGGCAAGCAGTTGGTGCACGAGGGTGCTGACCGTGTTTGGTGCCACCCCGAGCTCGACCGCCGCATCTGCCACTGAGACGCCGGGGCGGCGATGGACCACCCTCACCAGCTGGAGTTGCGCTGCCGTCAAGGTGGCCGCTTCTGCGACGGCGCCGGCTTCGCGCCGCAGAGCGCGGCGCACCGCTGAGATGGCATCCAGCAGCTCCTCGGCCAGCTGGCTCGATGTCCCCGTACCGGTCACGAGCACGACCCAAGATACCTCGGTCTCAGAGGTGTTTCTTCAAGCACAAATTTAGAGAGTCTCTTGCATTTGATAGTAACATCTAATTAGGATTGGCTCTGATTAGTAGGTGAGGCCTGGGAGAGGAGGTGCGGTCATGGCACCCAGAGGTTCTCGGAAGTGGTGGGCCCTTGGCGGAGTCGTGCTGGCGGTCCTGGCAGTTAGCCTGGACCTGACCGTGCTGAGCGTCGCGTTGCCGACGCTCGCGGGAGCTCTCAAAGCTTCCGAAAGCGACCTGCAGTGGTTCTCGTCCGGCTACGCGCTCGTCCTGGCTGCCGCCATGCTCCCCGCGGGGCTCCTCGGGGACCGCTATGGCCGCAAGAAGGTGATGCTCGTGTCGCTCGGGTTCTTCGCCGTAGGGTCAGCGGCATGCGCTCGTTCGACCTCGCCCGGCGAGTTCATCGCAGCTCGTGCTCTCCTCGGGCTAGCTGGAGCGGGCATCGTGGTTATGGCGATCTCGGCGCTCGCGGTCCTCTTCTCGGAGGAGGAGCGGCCGAAGGCGATCGCGATTTGGGCTGCCGCGAACATGGTTGGGTTCCCGATCGGCCCCATCCTTGGAGGCTGGCTACTGTCCCACTACTGGTGGGGTTGGGTTTTCTTGATGAACGTGCCTGTCGCGGTAATTGGGTTCTCCGCCGCCGCGGTCCTCGTGCCCGAGTCCAAAGCAGAGAGCAGCCCCGGGTTTGATGGTCTCGGCGTGGTCTTGTCGAGCGGTGGCCTGGCCGGTCTCACTTACGGTTTTATCGAGGCTGGTCAGCACGGTTGGTCATCGGTCAGCGCGCTCGCCCCGATGGCGACGGGAGTGGTCGTGCTCTTTGGTTTTTTCCTATGGCAGCGCACACTTTGGTCCCGACCAAACGGGCAGCCATTGGTGGACGTTTCGCTCTTCCAGTCTGGCGCCTTCACCTGGGGCGTGGTGCTGTTCACGGTGCTCACCATGGCATTGGTCGGCCTGCTCTTTACTATGCCGCAGTATTTCCAAGCAGTAATGGGCACAAATGCGGAGGGCTCAGGCATCCGTCTCTTGCCGGTCGTGGCGGGGCTGCTCGTTGGCCTTGTACCAGCACAGACGATCAGCAAGCTGGTCGGCGCCAAGGCGGCCGTAACCGCTGGTTTTGTCATCCTTGCGGGCGGGCTCGCCCTTGGGACGCAAACTTCGGTTGGCTCCGGGGAGGCTTTTGACGCTCTTTGCTTGGCGATCGCGGGAGTCGGCACGGGGCTGACAATGGCTACCGTTGCCTCCGGAGCGCTCGCGGAACTGAGCGAAGAGCGAGCAGGAGTTGGCTCGGCGGTCTTGCAAGCACTCAAAAACACGGGCGCACCGCTTGGTAGCGCGGTCCTCGGGAGCACCTTGATGGCGGGCTACACCGGTCATCTCCGCCTCCCCGGTTTGCCCGCCAGGGCGGTCGCAGAAGCTCGGGTTGGTGTTTTCCAAGGAGCCGCAGTAGCTCGCGCGGCGCGTTCAGGCGCGGCCTTGACGGCGGTACGTGCGGCGTTCGTTCATGGGATGAGCTCGGCGCTTGCTGTTTCGGTGGTCTTTGCGCTTGTCGGCGCCGCAACCGCTCTGTTTTTCCTTCCTAGCGTCAAGGCCAAAGGTCACGAGGAGGCAGAGGCTAATGAGCGCATCGCAGCTTGACAACGCCCGCCCAAGCCTGAGGGAGCGAAAAAAGGCCAAGACTCGTGCCGTCATCCAGCACGAAGCCCTCCGCCTGTTCCGCTTCCAAGGCTACGAAGCGACTACCGTCGACCAAATCGCGGAGGCCGCTGAAGTTTCCCCGAGCACGCTTTTTCGCTACTTCCCCTCCAAGGAGGACCTCGTCCTAAGCGACGAGTACGACCTGCTGATAGGCGAAGCGTGCCTGCGGCAGCCGCCCGAGCTCGGGCCCGTGGAGGCAATCAGGCTGGGCTTGCGCTCGGTCTTCGCGGAGTTGACCGCAGAAGAGGTCGCCGACATGAGAGCACGCGCTGAGCTCGGCCTCGCGGTGCCAAGCCTGCGCGCGTCGATGGTTGACCAGCTCGCGCAAGCGATCCACCAGGTCAACGACATCATCGCTGAGCGTGCTCGGCTTCCACACGATGACCTGGTTACCAGCACCGTGGCTGGGGCAATAGTCGGCGTCCTGATGGCCGCTGAGTTTTACTGGGTAGAGCACCCTGGCTCAGACCTCGTGCAATTGTTGGACGATTCGCTCGGGCACCTTGGCTCAGGGCTACCCTTGTGACGTCCCGGCGTCGTGCTAGTTGGTAACCAGGTCTCGCCGCCTCAGAGCTTGTGCCCCCAGGACCATGGCTGCAATGCCCAACCCGGCCATGACGGCGTCGGTTTGCCAGTGCGGCGACGTCGCCGGGGCGGACGCGAGATGATGGAATATCGAGGTGTCGAGCACCCAATGGTCCTCCGAGAACAACCCGCCGGCAAGGTCTATGAGGGCCGACCAGCCGATGACTGCGTAGACAGCCAGGGAGGTCTGACGGGGTTGCGAGCCCAACGCCAAGGTGCCGACACCCAGGACGAACAGCGCTGCCGGCAAGGTGTTCACGCCCGCCGCGAGCATTGGCACGATACCAATTCGTGACCCTTGGGCGAAAGAGCCGGCCCAGGTGCAAACGCCCGCAAGGCAACAGGTCGCAAGGACCGAGAGGGTACCGATGACAATGCGCCCGAGCACCCAATGGCCCCGGGCCACGGCTCGTACGAGGACTTGGTCCAAACGCCCGCTCGCCTCTTCTTCTCTTGCTGCCGTCATGACCGTAGCTGCCTGGAACGCCACCAGGATCGCAATGAGCAAGAAAGCAATGCCCAAAAAAGCTCGCGCGCCCGTGCCAGGAGATCCAAGGCGTGTGAAGACCTGCTGCACTGAGGAGCCGTACATCGTTTCCCCGGCTGACTTCGCGATAATTCCCATCACGAGACCACAAATCGCCACCGCGACCCCCCACCAAACAGACGAGGCGCCCGTGAGACGGGCAGTCAACCTAGTAGGCCCCGAGAGCAGGTACAAGCGTGCCCGGCCCTTGGCGGGTTCGCCGAGCAAGCCTTCGCCGAGGTCGCGCCGCCCTGCCAGCAGTACCGCCATCAGCGACACTGCAACAGTAAAAGCCCCGATCGGTAAGAGCACCCAGGCTTGAGGACTGGTGAGCGGCCGAAGCTGCTCTACCCACCCGAGAGGTGAGACCCAGACGAGCCAATGCAGGCCGTCGCCGGCGTCGGCAACCATCCGGGCCCCGTAGCTCGCGCCGAGCAAAAGCGCTGCCGACCTCACCGCTTGTTGGCGGTTGGCGGCCAGCTGGCTCGTAAGGGCTCCAATTGCGGCGAACATTGCTGAACTTGCCACTAGAGCAGTAGCGAGGAAGAGGGCGCCGCCTGGGCTGATGTCGGTACTCCCGACTTGGCCCACCACTCCGCTGATGAGAGCCGTTATTGCCCAGACGATGCCGACTGCGAGCCCAGTCCCTCCAAGGACTTGTGCCGTCGCGGCTTGCCGCGTCAACCGGCCGCTGAGGAGGAGCTCCCATCGGCCGGCGTCCTCGTCGCCCCGCAACATGCGAGTGACGGCGAGGAGCCCCCATATCGCCCCGATAACCATGATCGTCATTGAGCTCTTGAAAATGGTGAACCCGGCAACAGTTTGCAATTGGGGAGCGGGCCCAAAAAGAGCTGCTGAGGCATGATTTGAGCCGAATATTTGCGCGAGGTGCTCACGTTCCTGCTTCGTCTTGTAGATCCGGCTATAGCTGAGCGCAGAGGAAGCAACGAGCATGCCGAAGACATAACCCCACAGGACCGCAATTTTCGCCGTCCTCTTGGCCGTGTAGACGACGACCAAGCTCTTCGAGCTCGGTTCGGTGACCTCGCTCGTCGCTATGCTCGGACGCGGCATCGGCTCTTCAGCTCGCAACCGGAGCGACGCTCGTCTGGTCGTGCCCTGTGCCGTAATAAGCGAGGAAGAGCTCCTCCAAGGACGGTTCCCTGCTCAGGATCCTGAGCACACCAGTGCCCGCCAAGGCTTGCAGCAAGGGCTCGACTGGCCCCTGGACCTGGCAGCGGAGCCAGTGGCCGTCTGCGGTGGCATTGCTGACACCGGGCACCGCGGAAACATCCGGTGCGGCAGCAGCGAACTCCACTTCGAGGGTGATAGCCGAAAGGTGGCGCATCTGGCTGAGAGCACCGACCTCGGCGAGGCGGCCGTCACGCAAGATCGCCACCCGGTCAGAGAGCGCCTCCACTTCGCTCAGGCTGTGCGAGGAGAGGAAAATTGTCTGCCCACGTTGGCGGGCCTCACGGATGGCACTTTGGAACTCCTTTTCTACCAAGGGGTCTAACCCGCTTGACGGCTCGTCGAGCAGCAAGAGCCTCGCTTTCGTCATGAGGGCCGCAATTATCAGTACCTTTTGCCGGTTGCCTCTCGAGTAATCCCTGACCTTCTTAGACGGGTCGAGCCCGAAGCGCTCAATGAGCTGGTCTTTGTAGGCGCGGTCAAATTGGCCGTGGAGGTTGCCCAAGAGCTCGAGCGATTCCTCGCCGGTGAAAGAGGGCCAGAGGTTTGCTTCTCCCGGTACGAACGCCGTATGGCTGTGCGCCTTTACTGGTTGCTCTGTACAGTCTGTGCCGAAGATCATGGCGCGACCCGCTGAAGGCCTGAGGAACCCAAGCAGGAGACGGATCGTCGTCGTCTTGCCAGCTCCGTTCGGGCCGAGGTAACCGAGGACCTCGCCGGGCGGCACTTCGAGGTCAAGGTGGACCAGAGCATCCACTCTGCCGTAGCGCTTGCTGAGCCCTTCAACGCGGATGGCTGGCGCCCCATCGAGCCGTTCTTCAAGCGCCATTTGTCCTCACTGCCCCTTGCGCGCCTTGTGGTTTTGTCGCTTTCTTCGGGTCGCTGCCGGCACGACGCGCCCCCTTGATGGTTTGTTCGTGAGGTCGTCGATGGCCTCTTGCGCGCGGTGGGCAAATTCGGCGCTGAGCAGCGGCTTGGAATAGAACTCGAGCCTGGCCTTTGCAAGGCGGAGAAAGCCATCAGGTGTGAATATGTCAGCGCCCAACGCGCGCGACAGCTGCCGGTGCATGACCAGCCCGCCTACCTCCATGGCGATGAGGAGGGCTGCGTAGCCCTGCAGGTCGGGGACCTGGCCCGGGTTGTGGTCGAGGAGCCATTGCTTCGCGAGCACCACCATCTGGTCGAAGATGGCATCGGCGGTTGGTGAGCCATCCTCTACCGAGTGTGCGAAGTACCGCATCATAAGGAGGATTTCGGGCTGTGCGGTCGACAGGAAGGCCGGATTGGAGATCTCGCCGTCAATGACTGCCCTCTCCTTGAACCGCATCAGCCGCTCGAGCACGTACCTGTCGCACTCCGCGCGGAGCTGCTCCTTGGCCCCAAAGTGGTGCGTAACGAGCCCGCCGGACACTCCTGCGGCGTTAGCGATGTCGCGGACGGTTGCTCCTTGGATGCCCTTTTCAGCGAAAAGCCGGAGCGCTGCCTCTCGAATGCGAGCTCGCGCGGTCAGGTCTGAAAAGCCCGGTTCGCTCAGAGTATTAACCGTCATTACTTAGGCTCCCTGGCACACGCAAGCACAAGCTCTGCCGCCGGCCGGTACTGGGACGAGGGTACTGTACGAGTGTACAACTGACTATGAACTCATATAGCTTACTATACAACCGTGTAGGGCGGTGGGGCCCTGCTCCGCTGTTCAAGTCGCCCGGCTCTGGTCAATTGCCCGCTCTGCGTGACGCTCGGCTAGCTCACGGAACTCCTCGGGCACGCTGGGAGTGCTGGAGAACACGACCGCTGCGTAGCCCACGGCTTGCCGCCCAAAGCGTGCCCTCGCCGCGTCAACCGCGCGGTCGATCTGGGAGCGGGCAGCGACCTTGGGTGCCGGTGGTCCTCCGGCGAACGGGAGGGCAAGTTGCACAGAGTGCGCTACGAGGTGAGATGCCGAAATGGCCAGCAAGCTGAGCTCTATTTGCCTCTCCTGGCTGATCGCCGTCCAGGCCAGCTCGCCGGCCACCTCTGTCAGGGTCAAAGTGGTGTCTATCGGCATCGGCATCGTGACCGAGCGCGTCACCGAGCGCAGGCCCGGGAACCTGACCCGGACGGTGACCGTACGGGCGGCGCACTTGGCAGCACGCATCCGGGAGGCGACTCTGTCTGCCAGATAGCCGAGAGTTGACCTAACCAACTCCGGCGTCGCCCGTTGACGCCCGAGAGCGGCTTGCGCGCCCATGGAGGAGGCCGGCCGCGCCGGGCCGACCTTGCGTGGGTCGACGTTGTTTGCAAGAGCGGCCATTTTTTGCCCGGCCCTCTCGCCGACGAGGTGGCGCGCAAAGCCGTCCGGCACGGCGGCGAGCTGGCCTACGGTGTGGATGCCTGCACTGGCCAACCGAGCGGCCGTTGCGGGCCCGACGCCCCAAATGAGGGAAACCGGCAGGTCATGCAGGAACTCCTCCTCGTGCCCAGGTGCGACAACGACCATCCCATCGGGTTTCGCTACCTGCGACGCCACTTTGGCGAGGTGCTTGCTCTGGGCGACCCCGACGGACAAGGGAAGCCCGATCTCCTCACGGACGCGTCTTCGGATCTCGAGGGCGATAGAGGTGGGCGCGCCGAAGAGCCTGGAAGCGCCGCTCACATCAAGGAACGCCTCGTCGATGGAGATCCGCTCCACCGATGGGGTGAAGCAAGAGAACACGTCCATCACCGCATCGCCGAGGTGCTGGTACTCACGGAAATGCCCATTGACGATGACAAGCTCTGGGCACAAGCTGCGAGCCCGCCAGGCGGGCATCCCTGCTCCGACCCCAAATGCCCTTGCTTGGTAGGAGGCGGCGAGGACAACGCCCCCGCCGACCGCTATCGGCCGGTCACGCAGGGCAGGGTCGAGCAGTTGTTCGACGGAGGCATAGAAGGCGTCAAGGTCAGCGTGTATCACGTTGGCGCCGGCATCGCCGGCATCGCCGGCATCGCCGGGACCGCCAGCATTGCCAGCATCGCCAGCCACGCCACAAGGCTATCGAACAGCCGTTCCTTCGCGTTATCGCTCGAGCCGCCTGCCCCGCCTGCCCCGCCTGCCCCGCCAAGGTCATGAAGTCGAGCCAAGGTCATGAAGTCGAGCCGAGCGGGCTGACGTCAATAGCTGCTGGCAGGAGCCTGCTTGGCTGATGCCGCCTTTGCCAAGGGCGTCCTCGTGGTGGCCTTGTTCGCCGAGGTAGCCGCAACGACGACCCCACAGCAGACAAGCAGAGCGCCCAGTACTTGCGTACCTGTCGGCTGCTGGCCGAGCACGACGTCGGCGAGCACCAAGGCCACCGCAGGCTGCAGCAGCAGTAACAGCGACGCAACTGCGGCTTTCAGGCGGGGGAGGGACGACGTGATGAGGAGCCACCCGACTGTCTGGCTCGCGAGGGCAAGGACGAGGTACCAGCCCAAAGCGCGCAACGGGGGCGCGAAAGTGAACTCGCCGAGGCCGGCTCCTAGTACGAGCGCAGCGAGAGCGGCACCAGCCGAGGCGTCCGCCAGCGACCGCGCGACCGCTTTGGGCCCGCTCGTGGCGCGCCTCATCACGAGGATGAACAATGCGTAGGCGATAGAAGTACCGAGCCCGTAAAGCACGCCTGCCACTGGGTGCCGCCCGAACGCAGAACCGCCAACCAGGCCCGCAACCAGGACAACCCCGACCAGGACGACGGGCAGCGCCGCCAGGAAAAGGCCCTTCGGGCGCTCTCTGAGCACGACCCATGCGATCGCAGTGACGAAGAGGACTTGGAGGTTGCCGAGCACCGTCGCCACCCCGGCACCGACGTCGTAAATAGCCGACGTCCACAGCACGAGGTCCACTCCGAGGAAAAGGCCGGCGAGGAGAGCGAGGGAGCGTGAACCGGTGCCGGCTGGTGCTCTTTGGGGGGCCGGGCCCCGGCGGAGGCGGCGCCCTTCGAGCCACGCGAGCGCGTAGAGCCCCGGCAATGCGAGCGCGCACCGGAAGAAGCCTGTGGTGCCGGCAGCTCCGTGCGCGAGCTGGACGAAGATCGCCGAGGAAGAGATGCAACCGGCACCCAGAAGGGAGGGGAGGACGGGGTTGAGCTGGCTCAGTTTGGTGGCCCCGCTTCGATCACTGCCTCCAGTATCGAACATCGAGGTGCGCCAAGCATCCTGGGCGCGCTGCGAGGACGTTGTCGCGCTCCAGAGCGCCTTCGTGCATAGTCGCGCTGCAAGTGTGCTCAGGATCCCCGAGAAAGGGGCCCTACCCTACCAAGGCGGCGGCGAAGAGGGTTTAGAGGCCGAGCCTCTCGTTCCCAAGCACAAGCGGAGCGCGGCCTTCAGTGGTCACTTTGCGGATAGGGATAATGAGATGTTGTTGGCCCCGGAAAGGACGCCGTAAACCCGCCGAGCCCTTTGGTCCTCCAAGGGCGAACATCGACATACTGTTCCGCCGCTCCGTCACGGGTGAGAAGGTGCCGGGGGCGCCCCTTCCAGCTCGAAACCCAGTTCGTCCAGGTAGCACCAGTACCAGTCCTCGCCTGGCTCATAGGAGCGGATTATCGGGTGCTGGACAGACTGGAAGTGCCCCGTGGCGTGTTTTCCCGGCGAGTTGTCACAGCAACCGACGTGCCCGCATGTTTGGCAGGTTCGCAGGTGCACCCAGTCTCGATTGCCCGCCGCCAAACAGTCCTCACAGCCCCACGACGAAGGTGTGACGTCCCGGACCTGGTCGAGGTGCGTACAGTTCGAGGTCATGGGCCTCCAAGCCTAGTTGTCTCACGCTATTTTTCAGGCGACTTCACGGCGTCAAGCCGAGCTGCCTGAGCCCGGGCCTGGCGTGTTAGCGAAGGCTAAAGCCGCCGTCCATCAACAGCTCGGTGCCGTAGCAATAGTTTGCACCGGTGCTGAGCAAGAAGGCTACGGCCTGGGCCACCTCAGCTGGCTCGCCGAAGCGGCCGGCGACTATGCCAGGCATCCAATGATGGAACTGGTGCGCCTTGGCTGCGACCAAGGGGGTCTTGATATAACCGGGGGAGACAGCGTTGAGACGGACGCCCCTTGGCCCCCACTCGACAGCGAGCGACTTCGTGAGCGCAGTGACCGCGGCCTTTGAGGAGTTGTAAGCGCACTGGTGCTGCGGGTGGTTGACGACGTAGTTGCCCGACATCGACGCAATGTTGACGATGGACCCGCCGCCCCGGGCGAGCAGTTCGCGGCCGAAGGCTTGGCAGCATAAGAAAAGACCACGAAGGTTGACGCTGATGATCTTGTCGAAAATGTCTATCGGCATCTCCTCTGCCGGGACGTCGTCCTCGACGATGCCAGCGCAGCAGACGAGGTCCACTGGCCCCTCAGTCGAACCGTAAATGGCTTTGACCGCACCGTGCACGCTGGCTGGCTCAGTGACGTCTACGCTCAGCCAGCGGACGCCCTCTTTGCCCGCCGGGGGGGCAGCGACGTCCAGGCCCCATACCGAGAGCCCGTGGCCCGCAAGGTTGTCGACTATCGCCTGCCCGATACCGCCACCAGCACCCGTGACGGCGACCTGCTTGTTCATGAACTCCACGCGGCGAAGGTTACCGCTTGGCGCGGGGCCGCGCCTCCCGCCAGGTAGCTCTAGTGGATGTCTTCGAGAGCCTGAGCAAACTGCGCAGCGTAGAGCTTCGCGTACGCGCCACCGCTCGCGAGCAGCTCTTCATGTGTGCCCCGCTCGACGATGCGCCCTGCCTCCATCACGAGGATCACGTCGGCATCCCTGATGGTGGAGAGGCGGTGGGCGATGACAAAGCTGGTGCGCCCGGAGCGCAGTCTGTTCATGGCCCGCTGGATGAGGACCTCGGTCCGCGTATCGACCGAGCTCGTCGCCTCGTCGAGGATCAAGATCGTCGGTTCGGCGAGGAAAGCTCGCGCGATGGTGATCAATTGCCGTTCCCCGGCGCTTACCGAGGACGCCTCCTCGTCGATCACGGTGTCGTAGCCGTCGGGGAGCGTCCTTACGAAGTGGTCAACCTGGGTAGCTGCTGCGGCTTCCTCGACTTGCTGCCTCGTCGCTCCCGGGCGGCCGTACGCGATGTTGTCGGCGATCGACCCGCTGAAGAGCCACGTATCTTGGAGCACCATCCCCGTGTTTGCTCGCAGGTCCTCTCTCCGCATGCTCGATACGTCTACGCCGTCGAGGGTGACCCTACCGTCGCTCAGGTCGTAAAAACGCATCAAGAGGTTGACCAATGTCGTCTTCCCGGCACCTGTCGGGCCGACAATCGCTACGGTTTCGCCGGGGGAGACCGACAAGGAAAGGTCTTCGATGAGAGGGACGTCGGGCGCGTAGCGGAACGAGACGCGCTCAAATTGCACGTAACCGCGGGGCTCATCCGGCGTCTCGGGGCTCTCCGGATCCGGGCGCTGCTCGTCTGCATCCAGGAGCGCGAATACTCGCTCGGCTGAAGCGACCCCCGACTGGAGCAGGTTGGCCATGCTCGCCAGCTGGCTTATCGGCTGGCTGAACTGGCGTGAGTACTGGATAAAAGCTTGCACATCGCCAAGCGAGAGCTGGCCGGAGGCGACGCGGAGGCCTCCCAGTACGGCAACGAGGACGTAGTTGAGGTTCCCGACAAAAGTCATCGCTGGCTGGATGATCCCTGAAATGAACTGGGCTTGGAAGCTCGATTCGAAGAGCTCTTCGTTGTGGGTGGCGAAAACTTCCTCGGCTTCTTTGCGGCGCCCGAAGACCTTGACCAACGAATGGCCGGTGTACATCTCTTCTATGTGGCCGTTCAGCCGGCCTGTGGTCGCCCATTGCTTGACGAAATGTGGCTGGGAACGCTTGCCGATCTGGGCGGCGATGAACACCGACACCGGCACGGTGACGATAGCGATCACGGAAAGCAGAGGTGAGATCAGGACCATCATTGTCAGCACGCCAAGGACTGTGAGCAGCGAGCTCACGACTTGGCCAAGAGTTTGCTGGAGCGACTGTGCGATGTTGTCGATGTCGTTAGTCACGCGGCTGAGGATTTCCCCGCGAGGTTGACCGTCGAAGTAGCTGAGCGGCAACCTCGACAATTTTGATTGGACTTTCTCGCGCAGGCGGAAGACTGAGCGCTGCACGACTTGTGCCGTAAGCCTGCCCTGAAAAAGCGAGGCGATGGCTGAGGCGGCGTACACGATGAGGACCGTCAAAAGCACCCGCCCGACGTGGCTGAAGTCGACCCCTTGTCCTGGGGAGATGTGCATCGCGTTCAACATGTCGGCGAGAGTGCCTTGGCCCTTGTGGCGCAGTTGCGCCACGACCTGGGCCTTGGTCAGGCCGCGCGGGATGCGCTTGCTGATGTACCCCCCGAATATCAGGTTTGTCGCGTCCCCGAGAAGCCGGGGCCCGATCACTGAAAGGCCGACGCTCGCTATCCCGAGGAGCAACGTCATGCTCACGAGGAACCGCTGGGGAGCCAGCTCGCCGAGCAGCCGCCGCGCGGAAGGACCGAAATTGAGCGATTTGTCGCCAGGGCCGGCACCCATCATGCCCCTCGGCCCAAAGCCGCTCCGGACAGGGGCGATGCGTTCCGGGACGGCACGCTCGCGCACTAGAGGCGTTGAGCCACCCTGGCTCTCGAGCGGTCCAGAGCCGTCTCCGTCCCCTATTGCCGTCGGGGTGCCGTTCCCTTCGCTCACGCAGCTTCCTCGGCGGTGAGCTGGGACAGGACGATCTCCCGGTATGTCTCGTTGGTAGCCATGAGCTCCTCGTGCGTCCCTCTCCCCACAACCGAGCCCTCGTCCAGTACGACAATTTGGTTGGCGTGCCGTATCGTGCTCACCCTTTGAGCGACGATCAAAATGGTGGCGCCGGAAGTGTCGCGTGCCAAAGCGGCCCGGAGCGCGGCGTCGGTGCTGTAGTCCAAGGCGGAGAACGAATCGTCGAAGAGGTAGATAGCCGGTTTGTGGACGAGAGCGCGCGCGATCGCGAGGCGCTGGCGCTGACCACCTGAGACATTGGTGCCGCCTTGGGCGATGTGGGCTTGAAGCTGATCGGGCATGTGTTCTACAAAGTCCCGTGCTTGGGCGGTGGTGAGGGCGGCCCACAGCTGGTCCTCGGTTGCCTCCTCACGCCCGTAGCGAAGGTTGGACGCCACGGTGCCCGAGAACAAGTAAGGCCGCTGCGGGACGATCGCGACGGCCGCAGAAAGGTCCTCGGGGCTCATGTCCCTCACGTCTACGCCGTCGATAAGGACATTCCCCTCGGTCGCGTCAAAAAGGCGAGGCACGAGGTTGAGCAGTGTGGTCTTGCCACTGCCCGTGCTCCCGATGACAGCCGTCACTTCTCCTGGCTCCGCGACAAGGTTTATGCCGTGGAGCACTGGCTGTTCCGCCCCTGGGTAGTGGTACTCTACCTCCCTCAGCTCCACGCGGCCGTCTCGCACGGGCGGTTTCACGGGCTTGCTCGGCGGCCGGACGGACGGCTCGGTCCCGAGGACTTCTTGGAGGCGCTCGGCGCTCGCCTCAGCCCTTGGCACCATCAGGAACATGAAGGTGGCCATCATCACGGCCATCAGGACCTGGACCAAATAGGTGAGAAAAGCTGTGAGAGCGCCCACCTGCATGCTCCCGGCGCCAACGAGCTTCCCGCCGAACCAGAGAGTGGCGATGCTACCCAAGTTGACCACGATCATTACAGCCGGGAACATGAACGCCATCAGCCGGCCAGTGCCGAGGGCGACGCTGTAGAGCTGGTAGTTCGTGTCGCCGAACCGCTCGCTTTCCCAGTCGTCGCGCACGAAGGCACGGATCACCCTGACGCCTGAGATCTGCTCACGCAGTACCTGGTTCACGCGGTCGATGCGACGCTGCATGAGCCGGAACATGGGGCGCATCTTGGAAACGATGAGCGCGATGACACCGCCGAGCACAGGCACGATCACCAAGAGGAGCGAGGACAGCTCGACATTTTGGTTGAGGGCCATCAAGATGCTGCCGACGCCCATGATGGGAGCAGACACCATCAGTGTGAAGGTCATCAACGAGAGCATCTGCACCTGCTGGACGTCGTTTGTCGTCCGGGTGATCAGTGACGGCGTGCCGAAGTGTGCCACCTCGCGGGCGGAGAAGTCTTGTACGTGATGAAAGACCCCGGCTCGTATGTCTCGGCCGAGGGCGGTAGCAGCGCGGGCGCCAAAGTACACGGCCGTTATAGAGCACGCAATTTGGACCACCGTGATGGCCAACATGAGCCCGCCGTGGCTCATGATATAGCCAGTATTGCCCTTTACAACGCCATAGTCGATGATGTCTGCATTGAGCGTTGGGAGGTACAGCGTCGCCAGGGACTGGAACAACTGGAGGACGACGATGATGCCAAGCCAACGCCGGTATGGGCGCAGGTAGACCCGCAAGAGGTTGATCAGCATCTAAATTGGGCTTACCTCACCTCGTAGCTTGCTTCGAAGCTTGCCGCTTGCTTTGCTTTGCCTGCTCCCGGCTTGCCCGCTCGCCTTGCCTCGACTTTACGGCATAACGCTCGAGCCCGTCTATCAATAAATCGAGGCCAAACTCGAAACGTTCCTCGGGGTTGTACTCGAAGAGCAAGTCGAGGGCTGCGAGGGTGCGCGGGAAGCGCTCAGGTGGCAAGGAGTTCCAGTAGTCGCGCATTAATTGCACGATTTGCGCGGGCCCCATCTCCTCCCCGGTCGGCGAGGAGATCCCGAGGCTTTCTTCAAAACAGTACGCGCCCACGTAGAGGCTGGCGATGTCGCCGAGGTAAGAGATCGCCCGGTCGGGTATGCCCACGGGTTGGAGGAGGCTGAACAGCCACTCCGCAAAGAGGGCCATTTGAGGGCCGACCGGGACGCGGCCCAGGGAGAGGCGCGCTACGTCGCGGTGTTTGCTGAGCGCCTGCTTCATCTGCAGGCCGAGCTCCTTCAGCTGCTCCTTCCAGCGTGAGGGGTCAGGCGCCGGGAGGCTCACCTCGGCGCTAACGCGTTCGAAAATGAGCTGGAACAGCTCCTCCTTGTTGCGCACGTGCCAGTAGAGAGAGGCCGCGCCGGTGCCGAGCTGTTCTGCAACCCGTCGCATCGAGAGCCCGTCCATCCCAACCTTGTCGAGGACGCCGATGGCGG
>Ga0335074_10002377_pt1 | contig 25635 bp, 36 predicted proteins | sample Lox_Sample_23_FD_206715 | JGI IMG/M metagenome (GOLD analysis project Ga0335074, IMG submission 206715) | Soil microbial communities from Loxahatchee National Wildlife Refuge, Florida, United States - Lox_Sample_2.3 | ecosystem: Environmental > Terrestrial > Soil > Wetlands | place: USA... | reverse complement strand
GAGCCAAGGTCATGACGACGTCCCGTACAGCCCGTCGAACACAGTTGCGGCCGTGCCCAGCTTGTCGGCGAGCTGATGGCGGTACACGTCGGCCGTGGTGCGGCTGGTCGTGTGGCCCACAAGGTCCGCGATGTCGTCGATGTCCACCCCGGCGTCGCTGAGCTGCGAGACGAATGTGTGCCTCAACTCGTGTAGCGTCCAGTCCTCACCGATGCCCGCCCGCTTGCACACCTGCCGGAACTCGCGGCGGACGGCCTGCGGCCACCGTGGCAACCCGGCCGAGTCGGCGAACACGAGACCGCTGTCAGCGTAGTACTGGCCGAGCCGCAACCGGTCGGCCGCCTGCTCCCGGCGCAGCACCGTCAGGGCGGCCGCCACGGGCGCCGGCATGCGCAGCGTCCGCCGCGACCGCTGGGTCTTCAACCCTGCCCCCACCAGCCCGTCACGGCCCTGACCGCGGCTCTGCCGAAGCGTCTGCCGCACCCGGACCACCCGGGCCTTAAGATCCACGTCGTCCCACCGGAGGCCGAGCAGCTCGCCCGGCCGCAACCCGGTCATCACCGCGGCGGAGATCAACGCCCGCCACCACGGGCTCAGGTCCAACCGCAGCAGCGCCGCGACCTGATCGGGCGTCATGGCCTTCGCGTCCCGGCGCGGCGCAGCGGGCAACTCGGCGATGAGCGCGACGTTCCGGCCGACGATCCCGTTGCGCTCCGCCCGGCGGATCGCCTGGGCGAGGATGCTGCGGGTTCCCGCGATGGTGCGCCGGGCGTACCCGTCGGCGGCCATCTTGCGGAGCATGGTCTCGACCTGGCCCACGGTCAGCCGCGCCAGGCGAACGCGCCCGATCTTCGCGATGATCCGGTCCCCATGGTCGGTGTTCGCGTCCAGCGTGTTCGGGGAACGCCACGACGCGGGCGGGCTCGCGAGAAGGTCGCGGACGATCGCCTCGACGGTCACGTCCTGGCGGCCGACCGTGCCGGTCCGGCGGTACTCGTCCCGCAGCCCGGCGAGCCGTTCGCGCGCCTCGGTCTTGGTCGGCGCCGATACCTTGACACGGCGTCGCCTCCCGGTCTCCGGGTCCTGGCCCAGGTCCAGCGCGGCAACCCACCGGTCGCGCGCCTGGTCGTAGAACAGGGTTCCGTCGCCGCGGTCACGGCGCTTGGCCGCGGTCACTTCGGCTCCTCGTAGCCAGCGATCTTCAGGAGCAGGTCGGTGCTCGTCCCAGTTGCCTTCGAGAGCTTGAGCAGCCGGGGGACGCTCGGGATCACCTCACCGCGGCGCCAGCGGAGGATCGTCGACTCGGCGACACCGACAGCGCGGGCTAGCTCGGCGTTCGTCTCGAACGCGGCTGGGATGAGCGTGTCAAGCCAGCGCGTGAACACGCTCGGCCCAGCGGGATTTCCCCGATCATCTGGCACCCTCGAAGCGTACCGCTCAGGCTTGCATCCCTGCAAGCTAATGTGGTCTCCAGAGCGGACCGCAGCTCCGCGAAGGACAGCGGAGCGCAGCGGAGTCCAGCGGTCATGTGTTGTCAGCGCCGGTCATGAGTAGTCACGCTTTATCAGCACGTCAGAGTGGTTTCAGCGACGAGGCGAGAGCCCGGAGCGGTCGGTAAGCACGCAAGCTGTGCTGTCGTGTTGACAAGGTTTCCGGGCGCACGGCAGCCACCGACGCCGCCAGATATGCAAGCAGAAGTAGTTGCTTCGCCCGCACACGCCTACGTACGATCGTGCACGAACATGGCAAGACCCCGGCTCTAGGAGCTACCAACTCGACGCCGGGGCCTGCCGCGAAACCGATCCTCATGGAGGCTCGCCTTGTCACAGTACCGCGATGACCTGCGCCCGTCCCACCCCTCGCCGTCTCCCCAGGGCGCCGACAAACTGCTGCTTAAGCCCGAGGAAGCGGCCCGCCTGCTCAGCATCGGCCGCAGCTCCGTTTACGAGCTGATCGGCACCGGCGAGATCGTGTCCTTCAAGATCGGCAACCTCCGCCGTATCCCGCGCGGCGCGCTCGACGACTACATCGCCGCGAAGCAGGCCGCGGCGGGCTCCCATGACGCGGCCTGAAGCTGAGGAACGCCGCCCCCGGCACAGGAACGGCGCTCACATAACCAACAACTCACTCCCGAGGATACCTGACACGCGCGTCAGGTTCAATGGTCAGAGCGTTAGCAGCGGCACCGATTTGCGCGCCCTCGTCGCTGCCCTCGTCGCTGCCGACCCGGGCCCGCAGGTGACGCTCGCAATGGCGCGGCGGTGGGCGGCCGACGCACGTGCCGACGGGTATGAGGCGGGCTGGGATGCCGGCCGTCTGGATCTCATCGCCGACGAGAAGCGCGCTCAGGTTCGCCTCGTCCGCGTGCTGCGCGAGTTCGCGCCACCGCGCGACCGCTGGCGCGTGCTCTGCGGCCCGTGTCGTCGCGGCGGCCCGAACCGGTACCGGCCGAAGTGTCCCCAGTGTGAGTGGCGCACCCGCGCGACGTTCAGTACGCCCCATCCCGACGACTGGGCTGGCCAAGGAGGAGAGGCCGCATGACCGGCCGCGCCGACTCAGCAGACCAGGCCCCGGTCCCGCTGCGGAATCTGATCCTCACCCCGGCCTCCGACATCGAGCCCGAGCCCGTGGTTTGGGCATGGGAGGACGACGGCCACGGCCGCATCCCAGCCGGATCACTCGGCCTGGCCGCAGGCCGCGAAGGCACCGGGAAGAGCTCGTTCCTGATCTGGCTGACCGCTAAGATCACCACCGGCACTCTCGACGGCACGCTGTACGGCCGTCCCAAGGCGGTCATCTATGTCGCCGTCGAGGACTCGTGGAAGCACACCATCGTGCCGAGGCTCATCGCCGCAGGGGCTGACCTCAACCGGGTCTACCGCGCCGAAGTACATCAGGCCCTCACAGACTCCACGGTGTCGCTCAGCCTGCCCGCAGACAACGACATGCTCGAGGCCGCCATCACGGACAAGGACGTGGCCATGGTCGCGCTCGACCCGCTCATGTCCGCGATCAGCGACAAGCTCGACACCCACGTCAACCGCGAGGTCCGCCAGGCCCTCGACCCGCTCGCCAGGATCGCCGACCGGACCAACGCCGTGTTCGCAGGCATCGCCCACTTCAACAAGGGCAGCAGCACCGACGCCTCGTCCCTGATCACCGCGAGCGGCGCGTTCAAGGACGTCGCCCGGTTCATCTTCGCGTTCGCCACCGACGACGACGGAACCCAGGTCATCACCCAGACCAAGAACTCGCTCGGCCACAGCGACCTCCCGTCTCTGGCCTACCGGATCATCGAGGCAACCGTCGACACCAAGAAGGGGCCCGCCAAGGTCGGCAGGTTCATGCTCGACGGCGAGGCCGACCGCAGCGTCCGCGACATCCTCGTCGCCCAGGCGACCGGAGGCGCCTCCCAGCGCGACGAGAAGACCCGGGCCGAGGACTACCTGAAGAAGGCGCTCGCTGCCGGTCCACGGCGGACCAGCGACGTCGAGGACGAAGCGAGACACGCCGACGGCATCGCCAAGCGGACCCTCGACCGCGCCCGCCGCGACCTCCAGGTCGTCGCCCGCAAGGTCGGCAAGGAGTGGCACATCTCCCTGCCCGAACACGAGGGCGACCTTATGGCCCTCCAGCCTGCCGAAACGCTCAAGGATGCCAAGGATGCCAAGACTGCCACCCCTAGCGGCGATGGCGCTCTTGGCATCCTTGACGGCGGGAAGGATGCCAACGATGCCAAGCCCTCTAGGGGTGGCACAGTTGGCATTGTTGGCATCCTTCCCGCTACGGACCGGTGCTCGGACTGCGGGGAACCAGGCACCCGCTTGTGCGACCCCTGCCTCCAGGCCCGCGCGGACCGGCAGCGGGCAGAACGCCTCGCGTCCGACGACCAGCCCGATCCTGGCGAGATGGACACGACTGCGACCGATCGGCCGCAGTCACCGTCGGCAGCCCCGGCTCAACCCGGCGGATCGAACGGCGCTGCCGCCAACGGAACACGGCCGAGTCCGCCAACTACGACGGGTCGAGGCGGCAGCGGCGGGACGCAGCCGAGCCCGTTCGGATGACCAAGTCGGCGCAAGAACGGAGACACGCCATGCCCGAGTTCGTGATCCACTCCGCCACGGGCCGGCCAATGATCACCGTCCGCCGCGACGGCGACAAGATCGCGCTGAGCGTCTGCGCTAGCCAGCCGGTCACGATCACCACCGACGAGGCCGACGCCCTGGCCGCCGCGATCAGTCGCAAGTGGCCGATGTGCGGGCCGCCCAGCCGTGAGGCGTACTCGTCGGGCAACTGGCGCCCCGCAGCGTGACCACCGTCGCGACCCTCCCGGCCGTCTTGTACCGGGTCGCCGCCTGGCAGAGCGTGTGCGGAGCGCCGGGTTGCACACGGCCGATCCGCCCCGGCCAGCCGATCAGGAAGCCTCCGGGCAACGCCTGGCGACACCTGAACTGCGCCGACCCGTCCGGCAACCGAGACGGTCTCGAACGCGGCGATTAAGTAAACCCATGAGCGCTTAAAACCTCGCGCGCGAGGAGCACGGCGGCGCGGTCGCTGACCACCATGACGACGACTGACCACGACCCGCAGCCGTTAACCCAAGGGGCGTTAACACGCCCCTCCATACGCTCCGTCGCCCGGGGCCGCAGAAGCCCTCGAAGCCGCGTGTTCATTGAACGCATGGACCGTTGAACACCAACCCCCGTTCGGGCCCGTTCGCGAACGCCATGGGGAGCCGAACAGCCGACCAGCGGCACGCCCACCGGTTGACGCAAGGGGGGTTGACGCGCGCCCTTTTCGGCGAATCCCATGGAGTGCCGAAACGCGCGCGGACCGCGCCTAGCCGAGCGGGGGTTCAGTCGCTCGGCGCGAGGTAGCTCGCGAGGGTGTACCCGGGGAAGCGGTCGAGGCTGAACCGGGCGCGGTCGTAACGGCGTGTGGTTCGCGGGTCGGCGTGGCCCATGGCGTCCTGGAGGTCGCGGAGGCTGCCGCCGCTGTCGAGGTAGAGGGTGGCGAACGAGTGGCGCATCGCGTGCGGGCCGAGGCACGCGACCAGCTCGGCGGGCAACCCGGCGGCCTTGCCGATGCGGCGGACGAGGCGCCACACGTCCGGGGGCAGGAGGCGCGCGCCGGTTTCGGTGGCGAACAGGACACGACGCGGCTTCCTGGTGCCGAGCCGGCCGGGGATCGCGGGTAGCGCCTCGAGGTCGCCGCGGCTCGCGATGTAGCTGTCGACGCGGTCGGCCGCCGGGGCGGGCAGCGGGAGAGCCTGCCGCTTGCCTCCTTTGCGGGTGACCCACAAGACGCGGTGCCCGCGGTCCGTGCCGATCTCCTCGACGTCGGCGGCGCAGATCTCGCTGACCCTTGCCCCGGTGTAGATCAGGACGGCGACGATCGCCGCGGTGCGTGCCTGCTGCGGTCCGCGCGAGCGGTCGGCGGCCTCGATCATGGCCTTGGCCTGGTCCCGAGTGAGGCCAGGCGTGGTCGACGTGTCCGGGTCGACGGCGGGCCGGGCGACGTCGCTCGCCGGGTTCACGGCGATGTGACCGCGGCGGACGAGCCACGCGTACCAGCCGGTGACGGCCGACAGCTTCCGCGCCGCGCTCGAAGGGGAAAGCCCGGCCGAGTCGAGCGCTCGCGCGTACAGGGTGACGTGGTCCTCGGTGACCTCGGTTACGGGGTCGACGCCGACGGCGCTGCACCAGGCGAGCCACGACGGCGCGCGGCTCGGCCGCACCTGGGGCAGGATGCCGAGATCGCGGCCGTACGCCCGGCGGGTGTGCTCGGAGCGCTTGCTCGCGAGCCAGGCGAGGACGAGGCGGGTCGTCGGGTCGATCGTGTCGGCCTGGGCGGTCACGGCGAGGTCGGCTGGCATGCAACTAGCCTACGCGCGTCGTGCATAGATAAGGGACATTATCTATGCACGCTGTCGAGAGGATTCGGGAGCGGCCGGCACGGTTCAGAAGCGATCAGAAGTGGTTCCTTGGTCCGGTGATCTTGCGGACACTTGTCCGTAGAAGATCACGACGCCCACGCCGCACCGGAGGAATCGATGGGCCAGCTCCTCGACCGGGCCGAGGTCGCCGCGCGTCTCCACGTATCCGAGATGACCGTTAGGCGGCTCGGCCGCGCCGGTCATCTCGACGAGATCCGGGTCAGCGACCGCGCCGTCCGGATCACCGAGGATTCCGTCGAGCGGCACCTCGCCGCGCGACGCATCACGCCGATCGAGAGGACCGCAGCATGACGACGACGGCCACCGAGACTTTGAGCGACCAGCTAGCCGCAGCCGAGCAAGCCCAGGCCGGCGCCCGCGCCCGTGTCAGCGGCCTGCAGACCGCGATGACCCGTGCGGTCAGCATCGGCGAGTTCGCGCAGGCCGAGCAGATCAAGACCGAGCTCGCCGATGCCCGCCAGGTGCTCGTCACGGCTGACGCTGCGGCGGCCGCGTTCCGTGCCGGCGCAGCCGAAGCACAGCGCGCCACCGCGGCCGAGGATCAGTTGTTCGCCGAGGCCCGGCAGCGCGCCGAGGCCGAGCGGGCGCTCGAAGTAGCACGCGCCGACGAGTCCCGCAGGCGTGAGCAAGTCGCCGGGGCGATCGAGGCGATGTGGGCCGCTGTCGCCGAGGCGCAGAGTCAGCTACGGGCCGCACAGGCGTTCGAGCAGGCCGTCAACGCCGCACGGCACGCGCAGTTGGCCGCGCGCGGCCAACTCGGCGAGTGGCCAGAGAATCACCCGGGTCCGGCGGTCTCCAAGTCCAATCGGATCGACGTACTGGTCGACAGCGACCCGTTGGTCGCCGCGCTGGCGGCCTGGTCCCGCCAATGAGCTCGGGCCGGGCTGCTGCGCTGCGTCAAGGTCGCCGCACCGGGCGCTCCATGGTGGTTCCGTCGCGCCCGGAAGTGGAGCTAAGGCGGCGAGCGGTCACCCTTTCGGCCGCTGAGACCCGCCTGCGCCGATCCCAGCGCCCGGCCCGTGACGCCCTGAGAGGAGGCCACCGTGGCTAAGCCGATCGCGACGGTCGAAGGGATCGCGCTCGCGCCCGGTGTCAGCCGCAACGGGCGCTGGTACAAGGCCGACCACGTCGCCGGCATGGTCCGCCGCGTCCAGGCGAAGCTCGCGTCCGGGCAAGACGTCGTGCTCCGCGACTCCGACCCCGTCGAGTCCCACGTCGTTACCCAGCTCACCCACCACGGCGCCGAGGACGACTCGACACGGATCGTCGGCCGGGTCACGCACATGACGTTGGACGACCAGGGCCGCGCCCGGTTCAAGGCCGACATCGCGCCCACCGAAGCCGGGAAGACGATCGCGACGCTGCTCGACACCAGCGACGGGAACGCGCCGTTCCTCCGCGGTGTGTCCGGGCGGATGGCGTGGCTCGGCGGCGCGCGGATCGTCCGCGGCCCCGACGGCGACCCGGTCGAAACCGGCGACGACCTCGACCTCCTCGGCCTCGACTACACCCACAAGCCCGGCGTCCCCCAGGCCGTCGTTGACACGTTCAAGTGGACCGACGGCGGCACGAAGAACGAGACGACCGACTGCGTGCTTATCCGCGAGTCGGTGGAGAACGCCACGGTCGCCGCGATCACCGAGCAGACCAGCCCAGTCCGGGCACCCCGGCAACGCCATCAGTTCAGGAACGGCGTCTGCGTCACGTGCCGCCCGGCCGAGGCCGTCGCGGCTCCGCATAGAAGGAGGGCCTCAATGCCCCAGAAGATCACTCGAACCGAATACACTCGCCGTCTCGACGAAATCTGCGACAAGTACCGCGACGGTGCGACGCCTGCCCTGGCCCGCCAGTTGAACGAGTCCTTGGCCGACTTCAAGTCGAGCGTCGTGATCGTCGAGACGGCACCGGCGAGGCCAACTCCCGGGCGCCCGGTTGCCCGGCCGGTGCGGGAGACCGCGCCGTCGCGGCCCGCGTCGCGTCCTGCGGCGAGCAAGTCGGCGAAGCCGTCGAAGCGCGACCGGCGGATCGCCGCGGTCGTCCGCGAGACGCTGACCGCTGCGGCTGGCCCGAAGCCGGCGCCGGGCACGACCGGTACGGTGAAGCCGACGGTCACGGCCAAGGCGCCCGCGAAGCCGCTGCACGAGCTCGATCCCGACCAGCTTGGCCTGGTGGCTACCGAGCGTCTGGGCGCCGGGGCTGCCTCGCCATTCTGGCGTCCTCAGGAGAGCGGGCCGGCCGCGCCGATCACCGAGTCGGCGGCGCCGACGGAGCAGGATCTCGCGGACCTGGCCAGCTTGAGCAACGACGGCCTGGCCACCGTGTTCGACCGGCTCAACCAGCGGCGAGGGCTCTCCTCGCCAATCTGGGCCTCGTGATGAGGGCCGGGGAACTCCACGGCGACGTCGCGGACAGGATGCCGCTCGCGGTCCGCTACGGCGAGGCCGAAGCTGCCCGGCCGCTTGAGCAGCTCGGCGCGCCCGACCACGTCGCCGTGCCTGCCGGTGCTCAGCGCGTCGATCTCGACGAGCAGCACGCGGCGCTCCTGCTCGCTGGTCACGTAGCCCAGGCCGACGTCGGCGGGGTGCGCCGGCTCGTGGCGGATCTCGAATCCGCTCGCGCGCCGTGGGCGGCGGCGAATCCGTGGGCGGTGGTCAAGCATCTCGCCGAGGTGATGATCCGCCGCGCACAGACGACCCGCGAGGCCGCCGAGAACGAGGCCGAAGACACCGACTAACCGCCACAGTCCACCGGGCGTCGCGGGAACGCTGGTGGGCTGCCTAGCTGCCCGAGGTGGCCTGTGGCATTGCTTCCCGCGCTGAACCAAGAGTTCACGGCCAACGCCGAGGCGTTCCTGGCGACCGTCGACGACATGATGGCCAAGCTCGACGAGTTGTCGACGCAGCTCGACGAGGTAGCGGCGTCGGCGGACCGGATCGGTGTCGGGTCCGAAGGCAGCGACGCGCTCTCCGCGTCGATCGACCGGCTATCGGTAGCCGTCGAGGGACTCGAGGAGCGGCTCGGCGGTCTCGACGGCACGCTCGACTCGGTCACCGCGTCGATCGACGAGAACACCGTCGCCGTCGACGAGAACTCCGCGGCGATGGACGAGCACGCGGCCAGCACCGACGCCGCCGGCGAGTCGGCGGTCGGGTTCGGCTCGAAAGCGAAGCTCGCGGTCCTGGGCGTCTCCGCTGCGCTGGTGTACTCGGTGGTCAAGGCCGCCGAGTACCAGTCGCAGATGACGACCCTGCTCACCCAGGCCGGCGTCGCCAAGAGCCAGTTCAAGGGCCTTGAGACCGGGGTTCTGTCGCTCGCCGGCTCGGTCGGCCAGAGCCCGGACTCGCTCGCGCAGGCGCTCTACCACATCGAATCCAGTTTCCAGAGCGTCGGCATCACCGGTTCGAAGGCGCTGTCGCTGCTCAAGATCGCCTCCGAAGGCGCCGCGACCGGTCACGCCGACCTCGTCGACGTCACGAACGCGTTGGACGCGACGATCGTCGCCGGAATCCCTGGCATCCACAACTACAGCCAGGCCATGGGCGCGCTGAATGCGATCGTCGGCTCGGGCGACATGACGATGCAGGATCTCGCGACCGCCATGGGCACCGGGGTCATGGCGCAGGCCAAGCTGTACGGCCAGAGCATAGAACAAGTCGGGGCAGCCCTAGCCACATTTGGCGATAACAATATAAGAGGGGCAAAAGCCGCAACTGACCTGCGGATGACGTGGCAGGCGATCCAGGCCCCGCTCGTCGCCGGCGTCCCGGTCCTCAACAAGCTCGGTCTCGGCGCCTCGACGCTCGCCGAGACGATGACCCACCACGGGCTGACGGCTGCCCTCCAGCAGTTCACCGACCACCTCGTCGCCAGCAAAGTCCCGATGGATCAGTGGGGCATGCTGATCACCGAGATTTTCGGGAAGCGGGCCGGCTCGGGCATCGGCATCATGCTCGACCAGCTCGACCGGCTCAAGGGCAAACTCCCCGACATCCAGCGCGGCGCCGACGGGTTCGGGAACGCGTGGAAGACGCAGACCAAGACCGTAGCGCAGCAGTTCGCCGACTTCAAGGCCAACCTCGACTCTGTCGCGATCTCGTTCGGTCAGGTGCTCCTGCCCGACGTGGACAAGGCGATGGACGGGCTGAACAAGTTCTTCCACGTCGTCGAGCAGCACCCGGTTCTCGCCAAGTTGGCCGGTGCGTTCGTCGCGGTCGCGGTCGCTATGGGCATCATGACTGCGGCCGGGGCCGCGCTCGACGCGGTCATGACCGCCAACCCGATCATGCTCGTCGTCCTGGCCGTGATCGCGCTCACGGCCGGACTGTACGAGCTCTACGAGCACTCCAAGCTCGTCCGCGACGTGGTCGCCGACGTGGCCAACTTCTTCAAGTCCGCGTTCCAGGCCGCGATGCACGCCGCGGGCGCGGTCGTGCAATGGTTCGTCACCGGGCCGCTCGCGTTCATCAAGGCCCAACTCGCCGTGTTCTCCCAGTTCTGGCAGCAGCAGCACGCCGAGATCGAGCGGATCGCGAAGGTCGTCTGGGATCTGATCGGCGGCGAGATCAAGGCCGCGTGGTCGCTGATCAGCGCCTACCTCGAAGCCAGCCTCGACGTCCTCGTCGGCCTGTTCAAGTTCGCCTGGTCGGTGATCTACAACGTCGTCAAAGCGGCGTGGGACATCATCGCGACGGTGGTCTCGTCGAGCATCCGCGAGGTGCTCGACATCGTCGACATCGTCCTCGACCTGCTGCAAGGCCACTGGGGCGCCGCGTGGCATGCCCTGGAAAACCTGGTTTCGACCGTTCTGCACGAAACGACATCGGTCATCCACGACATCTTGTCCGCATTTGTCGGGATCATGGTGGCACTCGGCAAGGATTTGATCATGGGCCTGATCCACGGGATCGAGTCCATGATCGGCGGCGCCGTCAAGGCCGTCGAGGACGTCGCCCACGGCGTGATCAACGCCGCCAAGTCCGTCCTCTCGATCTTCTCCCCGTCGCAGGTGTTCATCGACATCGGCAAGCAGGTCGGCCGCGGTCTCGTGATCGGTTTGGAAGGGACCGCGTCGCAGGTCAACTCCGCCGCGTCGACGCTCGCGAGCGACGTCAAGGAAGCGTTCCAGGCCGGGTACATCGGCCAGGGCGAAGCCGACTCGCTGACGAACATGATCGCCGGCGACAACATCCGGCTGCAAAACCTCGCGAACCAGCGGGCGACGATCCTCAAGACGATCACCACCGCCGAGAACTACGCCACGAGCACCGCCTCGTCGGTGGTCTCGAACGCGTCCCTGTCGAACGTCGTGTCCGCGATGCCGTCCGGGTCGGTCATCACGAGCTACGGCCTCGCTGCCGGGCTCCAGACCGACCTGACGCAGATCAACCAGTTCTCGGCCGCGGTGAAGAAGCTCGGCCAGCTCGGGCTCAACAAGAACCTGCTCAACCAGATCATCCAGGCCGGCCCCGCGAGCGGCCTGCCGGTCGCGCAAGCGCTCCTCAACGGGCCGATCTCCGAGATCCAGACCCTCAACAAGACCGAGAACCAGATCTCGTCGGCCGCGACGTCGCTCGGTGACACCGCGGCGAACGCGATGTACGACTCGGGCGCCGACGCGGGCAAGGGGTTTCTGTCCGGGCTCGAAGGCCAGGTCAGTTCGATCGACAAGGTCATGGCGAAGATCGCCGACACGATGGTGTCCCGTATCCGCGACGATCTCGGGATTCACTCCCCGTCGACGGTTTTCCAAGCTCACGGTCTCGCGGTCGCGCAAGGTCTCGCGGCCGGCATGGACGAGGGGACTCCGCTGGTCGAAGCCGCGTCGCACCGCCTGTCCGCCGCCGTCGGAATCGCCTTGGGCGGTGGGGGCGCCGGGGTTGGCGGGTCGACGACGGTGAACAACCACTACGAGATCACGGTCCCGGTCACGACGCAGACCGGGTTTATCGACTCGCAGGCTGCGGCGACGATCGCTCGCGCTGTGCAGACAGCGCTTTTGCAGATCGAGAAGCGCAACCCGCTGCCGCAAACGACGCTGCCACACTGACCCAGGGAGGCCGGATGACGAACACGCCCGAAGGCGAAGATCAAGCGCTCGCGCAGAACCCGGCGTTCCACCTGGCCGTGTGGAAATTCGTCGCCGATGCCCGGGTCGGCCGGGCCGACCCGGGCGCAGAGCACCTGTTCGAGATCGCCCGTTTCCTGGCGGGCCTGTGGGAGAGCACAATGACGAGCCTGCACCAGCGGATGATCGGCTCTAGCGATGACGAGGCACGCGCGTACGTCACCGACCTGGTCGCCGCCCAGCAGGCCTTGTACGGGTCGCTGACTGCCAGCGTCGTGCCCCCGGGCGCGGAGGATTCCGAGACCTGACCGGTCGCGGAACAACGCAGCGGCCCGCACCCTCCCTGCACGGGGTGCGGGCCGCTGTCGTTCTGCGCAGGCGTGTCAGCCATCGCCCCGTATCAGCGTCAGGCCGGTGGACTCGATGCGGCGACGGCGCGCCTGGACTCGGTCGACGACCGGGTCGCCGTAGCTCACGGCGGAGATCCGGAGCCCCGCGGCCTCGCACGCCTCGTCCATCGCGTTGAATAGGGCGGCGAACTTGGCCTCGTGGTGGTGCAGCGTCGCCTCGTTGGTGGCGACCGCGGCCTCGAGGGCGCCGAGGTGCCCGCGGGTGGTGACGACGGGTGTCATGGCTCGAAGCTGGTCGAGTCGGCCGCGGAGGCTGCCCTTGAACGTACGCTGCTGTGTCACGGGTCCTTCTTCCTTGCTGTGCGGGCTCGGCCCCCGTTCGGTGGCTGCCGGACGGGGGCATTTGCTAGACGCGGGGCGGTTGGTTCTGGATTGCGCTAGTGCGGCACGAGGCGGGGGGCTCGGTGATCGCTCAGGGCAGGATGCGGCGCATGCCGGTGTACGGGTCGATGTCGTGACCGCCGTGCTGGGCGTACCAGTCGTCCCACGTCCACCCGGCCCACGGTCCCTCGCCGAACACTTCGGCGGCGTAGTCCGCGCGGGGGAGACCGAGGCTGCGGCGGTGCGCGGCGTGCGCGTTCGCCTTGGTCCTGGCGCTCTCGGGTGCTTTCGCCGGCATCCATTCGCACGAGCAGATGACCATGGTGCGGATACCGTGACCGGTGCGGTTCAGGACGGACAGCGGTGCGTGGTCGGCCGCTGCGGGCATCGGCTTGACGGTGCGGGTGCTCATCTTGGGCTCCTCAGCGGTGCAGGTCGTCGAGCAGGTCGGCGCGCTCGTCGGCGGTCAGGGTGACGGTCTCGGCGTAGACACCGCGGCTGCGGAGTTCGGCGCGGACCGCGCTGCGGTCGGCTGTCTGGCGGGCGAGCGCGGTGAGGAGTTCGGCGGTGCTGACGGTCTCGGTCATCGTCAGGCCGCCTTCCTGGCGGGCTTGGCCGCCTCGATGATCCGCGCGGCCGCCACGTGGTAGCACCCAGCGGCGCGACCGGAGCGGAGCGCCCATGCGCAGTTGCAGACGCCGTCGGCGGTGACGAGGTAAGTCACGTCGCCTTTGCTGGACACGGCGCGGTACACACCGCCGCGGGTGGTGGGGACCAGGCCGCCATCGGCGATCAGCTCTTCGGCCTTCTCGACCTGCACGGGGGTGAAGTCCTTCACGGCCTCGGCCTTGGCTGCGGCGCGAATCCGGGCCCGGCGCAGCGCCGCACCGCGGCGGTATGCACGCTCACAGCGGAGACAGTGGCAGTGCGCGGTGCCTGCGTTCCCGAAACTTTGTGAACCCATACTCCAATGTTACTGCCAGCGAGAACGCAGCGTCAACAAGAGTGACAAAGTTTTGCGGGTCGGGTCGCTACCCGTTCTTGCGAGGCCTGCCGCCGCCCGCGCCCTGACCCGGCCGCGAGTCCCGCCACGCCCGGATCTCGGCAAGCCGGCGCGGCAGCCAGCCGGGAACACCGCCGACCGTCGCATCCGGCCGCGGGAAGTCCGGGTAACGAGCGCGCCACACCGTCACGGTGTTCCGCGCCACCCCGAGCGCGCGGGCGACGTCGGTCTGGCTCATGTACTCCGATGCCACCGCGCCGTCTTCTTCGTCACCCATAGTCCCAAGGTTACACGCGAGGTGAGCAACGGTCACGAGCGAAGGACTGCGCCGACTAACAGCGGCGGTAGATCGGTGCCTTCGAGCACGGCGACCGCGTGGCCGTTGGTCAGGTGATCGAGGTAGCGAGCAGTGGTCGGCACGCTGCGATGACCAAGGAGCTTCGAGATCACCGAGATCGACGTACCCGCGGCGTCGAGCTCGACCGCGAACGTGTGACGCAGGCCGTGAGGGTGGACCCGTTTCTCGATCCCGGCCTTGCGCGCCAGTCGGCGCAGCAGGACGCGCACGTAGTCGTCCGACACTGGGGTGCCCTCGAGCGTGCAGAACAGCGGGCCGTTGCGGAAGCCCAGCGTCCGGCGCTTGTCGAGCCAGCGCATGACCGCGTCGTCGGCGCTGGGGTGGAACCCGCGCGTCTGCGGCTGGCCGATCTTGGTGCTGAGCAGCCGGATCGAGTGCTTGTCGAGGTTCACGTCGGCCGGCCGCAGCGCCAGCAGCTCGGACACGCGGAGCCCGGACCGGTAGAGCAGGGTCAGCATCGCCCGGTTGCGGATGCCTGTCGGCGCGCGGACGGAGCACTGGGCGATGATGGCGGCGACCTCGGCGGGGGTCAGCGGCTCGGCCGGGTAGTGCTTCCCCTTGTTCGGGGCGATAGGCCGGTTGGTGATCATGTCGGAGCCTCCAGTACGGCTTCGTTGAGATAAGCCGTACCATATAGCGCCCGGTTGCCGACCACTGCCCGTTTGACGCAAGAGCCGTACTGTTTCGCCGGTCCAGGGCCCGGCCTACTGCACCGGGCCGATGGCGCGGAGCCGGCCGAGGAGTTCGGGGCTGGAGGGGGCGACGATGAGTCGGCGGTGGCGGCCGTCTGGTGACTGCCGGTAGGCGGCCCACATTCCCAAAGTGCCGGGGATGACGCCGATCTGCCAGGCGGGGAACTCGGCGGCCAGGGCTGCGCCGGCGTGGGCCATCGCCGCGGGTGGCAGCGGAATCGGTGACGATGCGGTCATGTCGGGTCTGGCTGATGGTCGTACGAGCTGTCTGGGAGTTGCGCGACCTCGTCACGCAGGCTCATGACCACGGCCATAACGTCGCCGGGATCGGCCTCGTGGTCGGCGAGGATTCGGCGCATGGCGAACACGACTAAACGGGCGCGGTCGCGGGCGATTCGGAGGTAGGTCAGTTCGTCGCGGGTGGTCGCCGGGGTCGGCAGGGTCAGCGCGTTCGCGACGGCGTGTACCAGCTCGCGCAGCGGAGTGCTGCCCGGCGGCACGTCGGGGGTCGGATGATCGGTCATGGCCAGGGCTCCGTTGCCTGTGCGTGGGGGTTGGCTACGGGCAGCTAAGCGCGGACGCGGCGTATGTTGAAAGACGTTGACCCGTGGCCCGGTGGCCGGTCAACAATGGTCAATGGCGATTGGTGCACGGTGAGCGAGTTAGGCGATGAGGTCCGGCGTCTCCTAGCGGAGCGCGGTATCTCGCTGCACGAGGCCGCGCGCCTGACGCACTACGACGTGTCCTACCTCTCCAAGGTCGTCAACGGCCGTAAGCCCGGCTCGCGGGATCTGGCCGTCGCGCTCGACAAGGTGCTCGACGCGGACGGGCGGCTGGCCGCGCTCACGAACGGGCACGACCGGCGCGGCGGCGTCAGCGGCATCGAGCTGATCGAGCTAGCCCGCCGGGCCGAAGCGTCCGACGTCGGCAGCAACACGCTGGAGTTGCTCACGGCGGCCGTGGACCGCATGTGCCGCGACTACCCGGTCGCGGACTCGGCGGACCTGTCGGCCCGGGCCGCAGGCCATCTGGTGTACGTGACCCGGTTGCTTGACGGGCACGTCACCCTCGTGCAGCACCGGGAACTCCTCGTCATCGCCGGGTGGCTGGCGGCGCTGCTGGCGTGCACCCGCTACGACGACGGCGACCGGCAAGCGGCGGAAACAGCCCGCGTGCTGGCCCGCCAGTTCGGCACGCAGGCCGGGCACGCGGAGCTAGTCGCCTGGTCGTTCGAGATCGCCGCTTGGTACGCCCTCGTCGAGGGCCGGTACCGGCAGACCGTCGAGCTGTCCGAGGCCGGGCTCGAGCACGCGGGGGTAACCAGCGCCGCGGTGCAGATCACCCTTCAATCCGCCCGCGGCTACGCCCGCCTGGGCGACACACGGGCCCGCGCGGCGCTCAACGACGGCCACGCGATCCTCAACCGGCTCCCGATCCCCGAGCATCCCGAGCACCACTTCGTGTTCGACCGCGGCAAGTACGAGTTCTACGTCGCGACCATCCTGACCTGGCTCGGCGACGACGCGACCGCCCGGGAGCACGCCTGCGAGGTCGTGCGGCAGTGCGAGGCGGCCGGGGGATGGCCGACGCGACTCGGCACGACCCTGGTCAATCTGGGCGTGATCGCTGGCCGGCATGGCGATCTGGACGAGGCTGTGAGCCGAGGCGCCGCCGCGCTGCGCCTCCCACATCGGTCCGCAGAGCTGCTGCCCCGCGCGGCCGAGCTGCGGCACGCGCTGACCGCCCGATACCCCGGTGAGCGCCTGGTCGCCGAGTACGGTGAGATCCTCGCCGAGCGCGCGGCTTTGCCCGCCGCGCCACCCTGAGCGCCCGCGGCCCCGGCCCGGCGGCTATCCGGGCCGGACGCATGAGGACTCAGTCCTGACGCTGCGCCCGCTCGACGTCGGCCAAGTCGGCGACGCCGGACGTCTGGTGCGCCCACGGCTTGGGCGCCTCGATCGCCGGACGCCGCACCGTTGAGAGCGTCTGAGGCGCGCTGAGCGCGATAGGGGCATGCTGCGATATGGTCTGACGCGTCTTAGCCTGCTCGCTGCGCGCCTGCAACCGCGCGTGCGCGATCCAGCCGACCCCGGCCATGCCGCAGAGAGACGCCGCCGCGATAGCCGCGATCTTGAGCACCTCGATCGCGGTCCGCACGGCCGACTCGATCGCAGGCGCGGCAACCCGCACGGCCGCGCCGAGCGCGGCCAGGACCACGATCGCGATGACCAAGCCGAGCCCGGGGCCGCCGTGGCCACCCTTCGGGCAGTGCGCATGACAGATGATCTTCGACATGGTGATCTTCCTAGTTGTCTCGGTCGGCCAGGTCTCGGGGGTGCATGGAGCGGCGCTTGGCCCGCTCCTCGGCGCGGCGGGCACGGCTGCGCGACCACTCGCCGCGGATTGCCCACGCCAGGCGGTGCACGGTCCGGGCGCCAAGCCGCTGGACGTGCTTGTTGCCGTGGCAGCGCCAGCACGTGCCGTGCCTGCGCTTGTTGGATGACCTGCTGAGCCCGGTGCCCTCGCACCACCAGCAGGGGCGCCAGGGCCAGCGGTAGAGGCTGACCGCGTAGGCCAGGAGCGCCGCTATTGCGATCATGGTCAGTCTGGCGTCTGTCTCGATCGTGTGGATCATGGTCAGCTCGCTTTCGATGCGTCGCGGGCACCCTCGCGGTAGCCCTCCCGGTGGCCCTCCGCGTGGCCGTCGCGGTGCCCGGCCGCGTACCCCTCGCTGCGGCCCTGGTCGCGGCCAGCGTCAAAACCGCGCTGGATGCCCTCGTGGTACGCGCGGCAGGTGATCCGCTGGCAGTCCTCGTCACGGCAGGTCTCGTAACGGTGCTGCTGCGACCGCTTCGGCCCGGCCCGGCGCCGTTCGGCCCGGTCGCGGCGGAGCTGCTCCGCGCGGCGCTTGCGTTCGGCCCGCTCGGCTGCGTCCTTCCGGCGTTTGAAGTCGCCCGGCTTCGACGGGCAGACGTGGGTCGCCAGGTTGGCGTAGGACCGGCCGCAGCGCCCGCACGTGAACAGCGACACGTCCGGGGCCTTGACCTTCGTCCGCCCGGCCGGCCTGCGCACGATGCAGGTGTGCAGCAAGCCGCGCGGTTTGCCGCACCGGCCGCAGTAGACCGGGGAGGTAGCGCGGATGCGCAGCGGCATCAGCTCACCCCCCATGGGGGCAGCGAGCGGCTGATGCCGGCCCGCGGGCCGCTACCCGCTACCGCGCAGGTCAGCACGCGGCAGCCGGTAGCGGCGGTAGCGGCGAAACGGCCGTCCCGCAGGTCAGCGAAGGTAGCGCCAGCGCTACCCGGTAGCGGGGTCACGAGCCGTCGGCCGCGCTCTCGACGTCGGCCAGGCGGCAGCCCTTGAGGACACGTCCGGCCGCCTTGACGTCGACGCTCGGCACGCCGTGCGCCCGCGCCTCGGCCGACACCGCATCCGCGCTCGCACCGTCCCACCGGTCAGGGAACCGGTCCGCGAGCCGGGCGGCAGCCTCAGCCCACTGCAACCCGGCGTCGGCGCCGAACACCGCGAGCAGGTCGGCGAGCACGTCGCGGCGTGCCTCGTCGTCGGCCAGGCCGAGCGCGACCCCGGACAGTGTCCCGGTTGCCTCGCGGAGCTGGCGAGCCCGTACGGCGACGCGTTCGGTCGCGGGCATGTTGAGGTAGAACGCCCGGACGACCTGCGGCGTCGACCCGCCCAGGTAGTACCCGATCCCGGCGTCGATCTCGGGCCGGAACGTGGTCGCCCTGATCCCGTTCTTGTACGCCGAGGTGCCGAGGATCATGTCGTTCTCGACCTGGCCCATGACCTTGAGACAGAACCGGTCGCTGACGTTGCCGGACACCCCGGTCGGCAGGCTCGCCTTGTCGGGGCGCTGCGTGGCCTCGACCAGGAACACCCCGAACGCGGGGCCGATCTTGATGATGAACTCGGCGTCCTCGCCCGCCTGCTTGCCGTACTTCGGGTGCGCGTAGAGGTTCTGGCACTCATCGATCACGCAGGCCAGCGGCCAGAGCTTGAGCGCCCGACGGCCCGCGATCTGCCGCGTGATCTTCCGGTCCGGGCACACCTCGCGGGGCAGTTCCTTGAGCCGCGGGGCGCGCTTCTCGATCTCGGCGCGGAGCATGCGCAGGCTGGCCGCGGCGTACCCGATCGACTCGTCGTCGATGCCGGAGGCGAACCGGTGGCAGACCTTCTCCAGCGGGTCAAGATCCCCGGTGCCCTTGAGTTCGTGGACCCACAGCTCGCACAGCGGGTCGAGCGCGACCGCGCAGGTCAGCACACGCATGGTGGCCGTCTTGCCCTGCCGGGGGATCGAGCCGATCAGCCAGTTGTGGAACACCAGCGGCACCTTGACGACGCGGCCGCGCGGGTCGGTGCCGAACGGCACCGGCTCGAAGACGTTGACCTCCCCGGCGCGCAGCAGCGGCCAGGGCGCCTGCTTGACCTTGGACAGGTCCGAACGGCCGACGTAGACCTCGAGCCGCCCCTCGTGCTCGGAGGCGACCGGCTCGGGCCACACCGCGCCGAGCGGACGGCGCAACCCGGAGGCGAACTGCGCCCGCCGGTCGATGACCATGGCCGCGGTCACGCCGTAGGGCAGGTCGACCTCGGCGCGCCAACCCGGCCCGTCCTCGCGCACCGGCGAGGGGAACACCAGCGGGCGGCCTTCCCGCAGCCACCGGTCCAGCGCGGCGATGCCGAGCGAGCCGAGCGCCCGCGTGATGACGTCCTGCGTCGGCGCGAGCACCGTGGCGGGCACCGCTGCGGGTTGCACGATCGGGTGCCCTTCCGGCCGGCCGGCCCGCGCCAGCGCCGGCACGACGACGGCCAGCACCAGAGCCCACGCCCACCACTGGCGGAACGCGACCAGACCGGCGACAGCGGCCAGCACCACGACCGCGCCCGCGGCGAGGATCATGCCGCGTGCCTTGCGGGTTTCCTTGCCGGCCCGGTGCAGCCGCAGGTGCTCGTGGACCTGGCCGTCAGCGGCGGCCTGTGACTCCAGCAGCGACATGCCGGGCACATGCCACCACGCGATCAGGCGTCCGGCCGTGCGGAACGTCCCGACCGATGACCACAGTGCGGTCAGTGCCAGGTACCGCGGCGACCGCACCGCGTGGTAGGCGGCGGCGTGGCCGTGGCGAGCGGCCATGAGCCCCATGTGGCGCTTGGCGTTCTCCCAGGTGCGCCAGTGCGCCGGGATGATGGCCTTGCGCTGGCCACGGCCGTCGTCGATGGTGACGTAGGCCGCGCCGTGCGCCTCATCGAGCCGCGCCTCGGTCGACGCCTCGGCAGCGCGCAGGGGGACGACCTCGGCGTCCTGGCCGTGGTCGGCAGGTTCGGATGACATGATGATCTCCTCCTCTGGAGCTGGCCCCGGGGATGAGTCTTGGCGGGCAAAGCCCCGGGGCCGGGATCTGTTTTAGGTGCGGGTGGTCTCGGTCTCGCCTTCGTGGTCGCTGCCGTTCGTCTCGCCGAGCACGGCCGCGCGCACTTTGGTCGCCTCGGCCCGGGTGAGACCGAACCGCGTTTCGAGCTGACGCCCGGAGAGCGGATTGCCGGCCGCCAGGGTGGCTCGCAGCGCGATGAGCGCCGCGTTCTCGGCGTCGGTGGGGACCGGCGACGAAACTGCGTCAGCGGGCGACTGGTGATGGTTCCCGACGACGCGCTTGAGGACGCCGAGCCCGACCGCCAGCGCGGCCGCGGCGGCTAGCGGGGGCACTGCGGCCGTAGCCCGGTAGGAGATCAGGTGTGAGTGGACGTGCCCGACGTTGCCGGCCACCGACACGGTCAGGCCGCCGAGCGTGACCAGCCAGGCGCCTACCCGGCTCCGCGTCCGCCAGGAGTCGGCCAGCGCCACGAACAACGCCAGTTCGCCAACGGCTATGAACACGTCGACCTGCAGCGGCCAGACGGCCGACCACAACCCGGTCAGCCCGTGCTCGTGTGACCAGTCGTACAGTCCGCGGTAAGACTCGGCGAACGAGGTCAGCGAGGCAGCACCGACCAGCACCGCGATGCCCGCGAGCGCCAGGGCGCGGGGCACGCGCAGCGCGGCAGGAGCCGGGCCGGCCGGACGTGCCTGCCGCGTGGTCTTGCGCTCGGCGCGGTCCTCGGCCCGTATCTCACGTTCGGTCTGCCGCACCGCGCGCCAGGCGCGCCAGCGGAAGGCCAGCGCGTTGACCATCTTCACCGGGTACCTCCCGAAGTGCGGACGGCGGCACTCCGGGCCTGCCAGGCTGCGAGCATCGCCCGCTCGGCCCGGGTCCGGTACACCACCAGCGCGGCCAGCCCGGCCATAGCAACGACGACGGTCACAACGACGATCGCGAGCACGGGCACGGCAAGTGGGAAACCGCCGACGGGAACGATCACTTGTGCGGTCGCCAGCCCGCGCAGAAACAGCGCGGCCAGCACCGCGATGACGAGAACCTTGCTCATGGGGTGCCACCTCCGTTCGGGGCTACATCGCCGGTCATGACGTTTCCCGAAGTACCGGTTGCGTGCTGACGTTGAATGCCGCGATGTCCGCGACGCGGGCGCCTGCCCGTGGCGACGGAGGAGCAAACCGGCGCCGCACCTCTCGGCATGCGCAGTCAAACGCGGCGGTTTCGGTGCGGTGGGTGTGATGGCAGCGCCAGCGGTACCAGCCAGTGGCGCTGTGCTTGTGGTAGAGGATCTCCGCGACGTAGCCGTTCATGCCGCCAGCTCCATCCGGCGGCTCGTGGGCTTGCCGGCCGCGAGCGCGGCTATGACCCGCGCGGCCATGCAGACAGGGCAGTCGCGGGACGCGCCGCGCTGCTTGAGCTGCCGCTCACGCGCCCTGGTGCCCGGCTCGATCTTGGCGACCACGAACCCGATCCCGGCGTCCTTGATCACCTTCATGAGCCGGGCGCCCTGGCCGCGCCGGTGCTCCTCGATGCGGGTTGCCGCGTCGAGCGACCAGCCGCGGTAGTGGCGGGCATGGCGGTATGGCGAGGTGAAGTGGAGTAGATACACGTCGCCCACCTCGCCCGTCACTGGTCCCCGCCGGGCGGGAGTGCGGGGCGGTCCAGTTCCCGTGCTTTCAGCGACATCGCAAGGCGCCCGGTGTGCTGAGGGCACCCGTCCCCGGGTGTCCAGTGCTCGCAGCAGCCCTGGCCGTATAGCCATCCGGGCTTCGCCGGGTACGGGCGGCACTCGACGTACATCCGCACCAGACGCGAAGCGCCGCGGTCGGGGTACGGCTCAGAGACCGAGAGCACGTCGGTGATGGCGGGCAGCCGCCCGGCCAGCTCGCGGCATTCGTCCTCGGTGCCGTGCAGGCGGATCTTCACAGGCCACCTCCCGGAACGAGCGCGGCCAGCTCGCGGACCGCCGCGGCGATCTCCGCGTGGCCGAGGCGCTCCATCAACCCGGCCGTCAGGACGGCATCGTCCAGCGGGGTTCTGACCCCGTCGAGGTACAGGCCAGGCCAGGCGCTGTGCGGCGACTGGCAGAGCATCACCAGAACGCCCCCGGCTCGCTGTGACCTGGTGTGGGTCTGCGGGACTGACGACAGGTGATCTTGGCACCACGGCGGGCAGGGCACTGCTGGCTTGTCGCTCTTCACTTGAGCCACCCCCACGTCCGGCCGGTGACGATGTCGCTGATCGTGCTCGGCGAGACGCCGTATTCGGCTGCAAGAGCCTGCTCGGTGACCTCACCGGGCCAATACCGGTCCTTGATGTCGCGGGCCTGGGCATCAGTGAGCTTGCGGCCCGCGGCCGGGCCGGGCAAGTACTCGTCGCCGTAGCCGACCGTGCCCTTGACGAGCTGGTCGACGAACGAGGCTTCCCACGAACCCGGCCGGCCGATGGTGAGCTCGTCGCTGCCGCCGAGTTGGCCCGCCGCAGCGGCGAGCACCTGGGCAAGCCATCCGGCGAAGTCGTGCTCGCTGCGCGCGGCCTGAATGACCGCCTTGACTGCTTCGTCGTAGTAGCCGGTCACTGGTCCTCACCTCCCGCGATGCGCTCGATCTCCTCGAGGGCGCACTGCCGGTCGTCGGCCTCCCAGTCGAACCGGGCGAACACGGCACGGATCGCGGCGAGGCGCCCCGCGTCCTCGTCGAGGACGTCGAGGATCTGGCCGAGCTGGCGGCGGCACTCGGCCAGCTCGCGCACGAGGACGCTGGGCGGAAGCTCGGCAACCTTGCGCCGGCGCGCGCCGGTCAGGAAGTCACGGGCGTACACGACGCGCTGGTCGGTGGTCTGGTGGTTGGATTCCACGTGGGTCTCCTCCTGGTTAGGTCAGGTCGGGATCTGGGGCCGTCGCGTGATCCACCACGCGGCGGCCCGCGCTGTCTTAAGCCGAGGCTGGGAGCCGAACCTGGGAGCCAACGCGGCGAAATTGATCTAGACGGCGTTGGACATGCGCGGATAGTCAGCGCAGGTGAGCAGGTATGCAGCGGACTGGCTAGAACGTCCTTAGACGGGTGAGCGAGAATCGGGAGGCATGGAACTGCTTACCGAGGACGAGATAGCAGGCCGGCTGGGCGGCGTACCCGGCTGGGGGCGCCAGGGCAGCAGCATCGCCACCACGGTCACGCGGAAGGACTTCCGGGACGCCATGCTCTTCACCGGAGCCGTGGCCTACCTGGCCGAGCAGGCCAATCACCATCCGGACGTCCTGATCCAGTGGAACAAGGTGACGCTGACCTTGTCGACGCATTCGGCCGGGGGCCTCACCGCGGCCGACTTCGACCTGGCCGGGAAGATCAACGCGCTCGGCTGAACGCGCACGCACCTGACAGGTAAGCCCGGGTCCGCGCAGCCCCCGTGCGCGCGGACCCGGGCTGGTCTTCGCCTGTGGGCAGCGCACCGAGTGCCTTACCGGCCAACCCCCCCAGGTGGCGCCGCCCACAGGGCGAAGATCCCTCCGCTCGTCGCAACCTCGTACGTTCGGCGCGTGGCCCCGCCGGCATCCGTGCCGGCGCGCCCCGGGCCGGGGACGACGATCCCCCTCCACGACTCGCGGTTTCCCTGTTCCAGCGCGGCGTCGGTCCGTGGTCCGGCCAAGGCCCGGGTCGCCTGTCTACCGGGTCGGCGCACGGGTCCACGGACTGGCTCTCGGCCTGCGGCCCGGCTGACCGGGCCCCGAGTGCCGCGCGGGGTTCTAGTTATAACACGGTGCACAGAGTTGACTACAGGTAGTTACAGGATTGAGCCCAGAGCCGGGGAGATCGGCGGCCTGAGTGTCCACAGGACCACCCGGCTGGCTGAGGAGCCGTTTGATGCAGCAGCCGGCGTGGGCCGGAGTCCCGCCCGGCTGGGCCCCGGTCGGCGTCGGCTAGCCTGATTCGCTGAGGCCGGATCCAGCTGAGGCCGGATCCAACAGTGCGGAGGGAGCAGCGTTGGCCATAGTGGCGCTGGTCCTGTGGGTGGTCACCGCGGCGGCGGGCGTGTCCCTGCTGAGCACCGGCGGCGCAGCCCGGCGGCTGGCCGCCGAGGCGGCGCGAGCGGAGGCCGAGAACGCGCGATCGGCGAGCGCGCCGGTCCGGATAGGCGCGCCGCCGCTCACCGACGAGGGGAAGCCGCCGCCGGTGCCCAAGGTCAGGGTGGCCACGCCGCCGGGCGAGCACCCCTTGCTCGAGTTCAGCCATCCGGCGCTGGCCGTCACCGGTCTGGCCTGCTGGTTCATGTTTGTATTCGTGCACTACCACCCGTTTGCCTGGATCTCCTTCGGCATCCTGGTGGCTGCCATCGGCCTCGGGCTTACCTGGCTGGTTCGTAATGCCCAGGCGGCCAGGCACCACGCCACCTCGGCCTGGAACTTCCCGCCCCAACTGGTTGCGCTGCACGGGGCGGGAGCGGCCATCGCGATCACCCTCACGGTCCTGACCGCCCTGTCAGCGAGCCACTGAGCCAAGCAGTCTCCATGGGGCCATCACAGGCACTGCCCGTTCTGTATGTCATCGCCTGCGGCGGTCCTTCCGCCGGGCAGCTCCCTGACTTTGTCAGGTTCGCGCAGGCGTCAGGCTGGGACGTGTGTGTGATCGCCACGCCGGATGCGACCAGGTTTCTGGACGCGGCACGCCTGGCCGAGCTGACCGGGCATCCGGTGCGGGTGCACTACAAGCACCCTGACGAGCCAGACGTGCTACCGCCAGCCGATGCCTTCGTGATTGCGCCCGCGACCTTCAACACGATCAACAAGCTGGCGGCTGGCATCAGCGACACGCTCGCGCTTGGCCTCGTGAACGAGGGCATCGGCACCGGCCTGCCGGTCATTGCCGCTCCCTGGCCGAACGTGCATCTTGCGCGTCACCCGGCTTTCCAGCGCAGCGTTACCGCTTTGCGCGAGTGGGGCGTCACGGTGATCCTCGACCCCGCCCGGCTGCCCGGAGCCAGGCCAGAACCTGCGGTCTTCCCGTGGGAAGACGTGCGGGCCGCACTCGTGAACCTCGGCGCTACTGAGGAAGGTGCGGCCGGCAAGGTGTGACCGCGCATCGCCAAGATCCGCGCCTGGCGCTAACTGCCTGCTAACCGCCCGACCACTCGCGGTCAGGGTCGCCAACCCGGACAGTCCCGAGCTGACTGAGCGCGCCTGTGCGCCCGCCGGGGACGAATCGTGGTGTCTTGGTGGCCGTAGCGGCAGCCGATCGGATCGGACCGCAGAGGCTCACCGGAGCGCGTCACAAGAGGACCTGGTGCAGCGCCCAGCCTGCACAAGCCCAGGCCGCCCGCGCGATAAGGAGTGGGCATGATCGTGTCTGCTTGGTAGGAAGGCGGGCATGGCCACCTACCCGATCCGCCCGGTCGCCGAAGACGAGCTCGCTGACTTTCTCACCGTGGACCAGCACGCCTCCCAT